>Ga0209337_1000037_pt1 | contig 145598 bp, 188 predicted proteins | sample LinPmetageLP53_FD_184044 | JGI IMG/M metagenome (GOLD analysis project Ga0209337, IMG submission 184044) | Marine viral communities from the Pacific Ocean - LP-53 (SPAdes) (version 2) | ecosystem: Environmental > Aquatic > Marine > Oceanic | place: Pacific Ocean | collected 2010-02-08
CGGCGGTATTACTCTCTCATCCCTCTAACTGGCGCGTATGGCGATTTTTTATCCATTTATCATAAGCATGTGAATATACCTCAAGCCGAGTATATTGTTCAGGATTAGCAATCATATAATTTTCAGCCCATTCTTTTACTTGTTCACGTAAACCATAAGCATTAGCTTCTTCTAATATTTCTTCTATTGCTTGTTCATCACTCATAAAGTCCCATTCACGTCCGCTATTAATCATCGAGCTAATCTTATTATAGTGTTGTCCATATCATCTTTAACCCAAGTAGCTATTACATTTCCTTTGTTAAAGTCTACAACTTTTTGCATGTATGCTTTTGGTGCAAATACTCCAGGATATTCTATTGTTCTATTAGTATATTCTACAACAACAGTTTTTCCAATTCCTTTGTGAACCATTTCTTGGCTTCTTTCATTTCTATATTTTGGTGCGCATGTATATGCTTTTCTTTCTTTTGATTTACTCATGATTTTTCTCTTATAAAAGTTCCGTTAACAGTTTTTCCTTTACGATCTTTAATTTCGTCCCATGCTGCTTGTAAGCAGTCTTTTGGCTCCAATCCTAGTTGGTAGCAAAGAACTATTAGAGTTACAAAGCTATCGCCTAGTCCATCTACTAATTCAGAGTGATTTTGTTTAAGCATAGCTCCAGCTGTCTCCCCAACCTCTTCTATAACTTTTAACATTTGTGCTTGACTGTTTCCTTTTTCTAGAAGCCCTTTTTGTTCGGCCCAATATTGCACGTTTTCAATTAATTCATCCATTCTTTTTCCTTTTGTTAAAATTATTCATATCCGACATAAACTTTTTATGCCTTTCTACTCTTTGTCCTTCTTTAATAGCATATCTACCTAATAGATATATAGCTAAAATTGTAGCAATAAGTATATACATTACTTATCTTTTTTATTTATTTTATTTTCAATCCAACCTTCAAGTTGTGTTGTAATGTACATGCCAGCAGCAAAGCCGGTACCAAACATTACTAATAATGCAAATGCGTCTATCATAATAAATCTTCTTTTTTCATTAATACTATATTGTTTAATATTTCTAAGCCAGATAAGTCTCTAGCCATTTTGTTGTGCAAGTATACAACGCGAGTAATTCCTGCTTGCAGTATAAGCTTGGCACATTCTTTACAAGGTGCAAGTGTTACATATAGTGTTGCACCTTCACAGCTAGTACCATGTCTAGCACACTTAAGTATGGCATTAGCTTCCGCGTGTATTACTCTCCAATCTGTTTTTTCTTCTCCTGCACCTTCAATGCCATCTATTGGAGTTATAACTTCACATCTATTATCCATACCACTAGGCATACCATTGTACCCATCGCTAATAATCATCTTACCTTTAACAATAAGACAACCTACCTTAGCTCTATTACAATGAGAAAGTTTGGCCCATTCAAGAGCCATTCTCATATAAGCCTTATCATATCTCCACTGTTTAGCTGGCATAGGTCTTGCTTTTATAAAATTTATACAGGCTATTTAACTGCTTAAGGTAATAGGCAGGTGGAGTATAGTCATAATCAGCAATACAATGTTTAATACATTCAGTTAGATCAGATAATACAGTATCATAAGTGGCATCTGAACTACCAGGGTCACCACATATGTCATCCATATTACTATTTGAACATACAGTTTCTATTAGATCTCTTAGACTGTATAGTCTACTTATATACTTATTCTTTTTCATAACTTATATACTGCTGTAATACCATTCATAATCTAATTTTGTACTATCTTCTACTTCAGGCCCAGGTATTTGAGCCATATCACAGATATCTTGTTCTGTTTCTAGTTTAATACTACCTGCCCGGTGGGTGTGTGCACAACTTCCTGCTACCTCATCTGGTTTAAGTTTATAGTCATATCTTATTCCATCAAACCTAACCATAATAGCTTGTTCGTTACCAAATAGCTGGTTACCAAATCCTTTGATTACTCCTGCCTTTTTAGTATACCCAAACTTCATAAGTGGTCCTTTCCAGGAACTTCTTGGATTACCTTCCTTGTCTAACATAGGTGTTTCTAAACACCATACATCTACTACTACTCTGTCACCTCTTTTTACTTTTGCCATATCTATTTATTTATTTGTTATTAGTTAATATAATCATTTTTCCCCAGATAAAAAAATTTTCTCTAGTTATTTTTTACTTTTTCTAGTTTTTCCTGTTTTTTCTCTGTATGAGTTTTCTTTATCCATACAGTATTCCATTGTCCTTGGTTGTACACCTCTACCAATTGGTAGTCATTCATGTTCTTTGTCATATTGCTATTGTCTTTGTTTTTATATGTGTATACATATGTTAGTATTAAACGTTCCTACAGTGCGTTCTGCTTCGATGATATATATGTCGCCCGAAGCGAGTTTATAAAAAGTTTTTTTCTTGCCGGTTACAAGTAATTAGCAGCCCCGGCCACAACACCGGAGCCACCTCTTACAACTAACAACTAATTATTCGTTTTCATCGCCAACCTCTTCACTGTTGAATAAGTCCTCGTCTGATCCATCGTCCACAAACTTTTGAACTATTTGCTTGATAAACGTCCTTTCACTGTCCACCCCACCACTTGAATCATATTGTGGGTAGACGGTTACTGTGGCTGCATCCTGTAATTCAAATCCATCATACATAATAGATGCCATTTCCACTGTAGTTCTAGTACTAATAGATGAGCTAATTCTTGGAGTATCAGTAGCCATTTCCTTTCTTGATGCTTCCGCAATACTAGCAATGTTATCTATTAGTTGTATATCTAAGTTAGGATATAATTCTTTTAACAGCTCAACCTCATCTTGCTTTTCCAGTAAGTCCATTTCCACTATAATGAATCTGTCCATTAGAGCTTTATCCATTACTCTTGTTGATGTATATTCGTTACCTATATTGGCGGTAGCTACAAAGCATACCCCTGGTGCGACTGATATGGTTGGAGAGCCTTCTGCCTCATCCAATCGTAAATACCTTTGGCCTTGATCTAGAACCGTCATAAGGATGTTCCAAGCATCTGGATGAGCCCTTGATAATTCATCTAATAAGATCACTGCATCCTTGGTTTGGATAGCTTTAACAAAGGTAGATTCTGAGAAGTATGTTCCATCAGCTTTGTTAAAGTGTGTATTACCTATTAGTGTAGATCTTGGGTCCTGAGTAGCACCTAAGTTGAAATAAAATTCTGGCCTATCCAATGCATTAACCAGTGATTTGGCAGCCATTGTTTTTCCACAACCTGCAGCACCAGTCATCATAATATTTTTACCACGAACTGCTGACCTTATAAGATACTTCCATTTAAGATCACCCATTTTCATTAGAGTTGGTTTAAGATCTGGAGCCTTATTTATAAAAGCCATTAACTCTTGTTGTGCCTTTGGTATATCCGAAGGAACAGTTGCAACTTGATAGTCAATAGGTAATGGAGCGCATCCTTTAAGGTTAACTTCCACCTGTTGGGTAGTAGTCATCTTAATAGAATCGTCCTCTACTACGCATTTAATAGCCTTTCCTTCACGGATAGCTTTCTGAATAGTAGCTTTGTTAAGTTTAGTTGATTTAGCATCGTTAAATACGTTGCCTTTGCTGTCCTGGAGAGTATTAGTGTCCAGTGGAGCAAGATAAAATGTTGTGTTTTGCATTTTTTATTATTTATTTGTTAGTTTGTGTCCCCTCGTGGGACGTTTGTTGTTTATTTATATATAAATATAATCAATTTCTGCCATATACTTAAACTTTTTAACGTAAAGTTATTAACAATTAACATAAGTTATTAACATTATACAGTTCATGGTAGTATGGTTGATGGTTGAATATAGTATAAATATAATAAAAAAAACCCATATAAAAAAATTTCTCGTATGACAATGTGTCAGGTTTTGTATGACAATGTGTCATCGTACCCTGCCTTTACAGTAGTCGCTCCAGTCACTTCGAACGCATTACTTTGTATACATACAGCCTCTCTAGATAACGTATCAGCAGCTAAGAGAATCGTAGCACGGAACGAGTGTGTATGGTCGAATAGTATATCTGATACACTTATCATCATACTATATACATATATACTAATATAAAGATATAAAACATTATACACTTTACACATTAGTTTCTGAAGTATCATTTTGTGCATAGTCATTTAGTTCTTGTTGTACTTTATACCAGTAGCTAAGTGTTTGAAGCTTTGAGCCACCTCTTGGGCCTCCATTCCAACAACGAGCTATATCTTCAGCAGTCTGTAAGTTATAGTGGCTACAATAGATCTTTAACATTTGTATTGAGTGTACTCTATCCCACCTATCACTATAACTATATAAGTTATCTGTTACTCCTTGCCTACCTAATATACGGTTAACATCATCAACCATACACTTTCTAATTTGTAAACAACCTACAGCATCTTCTGGTTCACAATAAGCATTATCATTACCTGTTGACTCTACTTGTATAATAGCATTAATAATATCTTGTTCCCCAAAGCTTATTGTTTCACTCCATATTGTATCTATAGTATACCATCTAATACCATCTTCTTCTATTACAAATCTTTTTACAATAGCGTCTATACTAACTGTATCATTATAGCGAAGCTTTAATGAGCTTTCTTTAAACCATCTAATCGAATCTGATGTGCCATCCGGATACTGGATAACTCCTTTTCCATTAGGCATTATACTTCTCATAGTATCTAGTACACTTTCTTCTGTTCCATCTAAATAGCTATCTATAGTTATTTCTTCCGGTGTATCATCAAAGTAAAAATAATAAGCATCTTTAATTGTAATAGTAAACATTAATCCAAAGATTGCTATAGCTGCTATTGAAAATAATACTATACTATCTCTTAATTGTCTTGGTGTCTTTCCTTGATTTTCCATAATTTATTTGTTTTTGTTATTTAATTTCCAACCATTGTGCTTATCCGGTATAACTTCCATACCTGTATATGTTTGGTTAGTTTCATTATCTATTAAAGTCCATTTGCTAGGACATTTAGTATAAACCTTAAGTGTCACCGGTTTATCTAATTCTTTATATTTGTTTTTTCTAAGCTTCATTGATTTTCTATGCTATCTATAAATTGTTCTATACTACCTTCCATGTCTGCATGAAAGCCCCAAACATTTTTTCCATCACTTAACCACCAAAAAGGATAAACTCCTTTAATCATATGCTTTGGTACTTCATGTTTCATTTTTATATCGCAATGCATACCTCTTTCATTAGCAAGCTTAATAGTAGGTTCTGTTACTCTATCACAAAATTCACAACCTTCTTTCTTTATTAGTAATATATGTTTTAGTTTCATTTTGTTATCTCTTTTATAAAGCTGTATGAGATTATGCAAATACATAGTGGCCATAATAGTATCAATATAAGGTTATCTACCCATCCAAATTCTTCTAGAATTTGTGGTGGCTTCTTAAACCTATTTGGCATCTTATCTAATGCAAGGTTACATATAAAGCCAAATACTAAACCTATAAATATGTATGTTGTTAAACTCATCTAATTAAAAGTTAGGATCATTTGGATGTACCTCATCTATTATATGGTCCTTCCAAAACTTATTCATCCTCTGTAAAATTTTCTTGTATATACTTTTTAATGTCTTCATTACTTATCTCTGTATCTTTAATATCAAGTTCACTTTCATTCATAGTTACTTGATTAATAGTATCTAAATTTGTTGGTAAACCATCTTCATCAACCTCAACTCCTTCTATCATATCTTTCTTTCTCATATCATCCATAGAGTTTCCGGCATTCTTTTGGTATTTGTGTCTACCCCATAAATTACCATATTGATTATAGTAGCAATTATAGCATACTAATTCTAAATTGTCTTGTGAATAGTTAAGTGGATTACCATCGATTTGACCTAGTATTAACGGAGCTGTTCCATCCGATATTCTACGTTCTTCGAATCCACACTGCTTACAAACCTCATCTAGGAGACCCGCCTTAACCATCCGGTGATGGAGTTTTCTAAGAGAGTACCTACCCGCGCCTCCATTGAAAATGTCTTGAAGAGAGTAGATCACGCCGCCTTTATTCTTTCTGCCTCTTGCTGCATATTTAGGTATACCTCTACCATATTCATTAAGATGAATATCAAATAGTGTCTTACCTGTTTCCTGATCTATATATAGTTTGGCCCACTTCTTATAAGTAGGGTATGATACCTTACAATATCTTGCAGCTTGTTTGTTAGATTTGGTATACTTCATAGCCTCTCTAACGTTTGCTTCTAATATGATAATTCTTCTTGACATAAACCTTTATTAAAGTGTACTGAGTATAACACTATTTACTTAATTGTAATTGTTTTTGGCTTTGCTTCCTCAGCCACTGGAATTGTAATACTTAACAATCCATTTTCCATAGTAGCACTAATAGCATTAGTATCATACTTTGGATTAATTTTCCACCCCATATTAAATGCTTTCCTTACAATACCTCTATGTATATAATGTCCAGCATCCTCATCTGATGGATTTGATTCAATACTAGGCCTTTCATAGATAACCCGTAAGGTGTTATCAGCAATATCAAGCTTAATATCATTTTTGTTTAATCCAACACAAGCTATATCAAAAAACAGTCCTGCCTCGTTAACCTTAATATCACATGGATACCCTGGCTTAACATCAGCAAAAGACTGAAATTCAGATGTTGTGTCAAAAAAGTTTTTGAAAAATAGGTCTGTTGGTAACAGACGTTCATGTAAAAATTGTAAATTTCCCATATTTAATCTCCTTAGATAATTTTAATTTTGTGCCTACTCAGTACACTTGTTATAACCTTTAATATAAATATCATTCTTTTATTAAATTTGTCTTCATTGGTAGTATTTTCTTAAGACCATCTGGTGTTTTTATTCTACCTACATTTTGATTTGTTTCTTTTGCCAAATCATAAACACTTTGGTATTTTCCAACTATATGCTGTATACCTGTCTTGTCTTGCTTTATACATTTCACTATATCAGATGCAGCTTTATCAACATATTGCCTAACTGTAAATTGATCATCAAATGCATTATCATATTCAAATGTTTTTGTTCTTATAAATGGAGCTCTTATGATTAGATGATTACTTAATGTACCTACAATAAGCTCACTACAAGCTTTTGATACTCCATATACATTTTTTGGATTCATAGGTGTACTTTCACTAATCTTACCATCATAATCAAATACATATTCACTTGATATATAGACCAATTTTATGTTTCTAGTTCTACAAAAGCTAACAATATTTTGCGTTCCTCCAACATTAATATCTAAACACTTTTGAGGATTGTCTTCACAACCTTTTGTATCTATATAGCCTGCTGAATGTATTATTGTTTTTATGTTTTTTGGTACCTTTAGTCTTAATTCTGGTAAGCATGTTATATCAAGCTGTTTTCTAGTTGGTGCTATACAATCTAGATTAGAAAGTATATTACTTCCTAAGTGTCCAGACCCTCCAAGTAGCATAATATTATTCATATAGTTTATCTTTAAGGCTTTCATATACATAAGGATTTGAATCTATAAGTTTTCCGCTTTTATCTAGCTTACTATGTAATAAGTCATAGTATTCCTTGTCTAGACCTTTTGTGTCTTTTCTATTTGCACCACCCCAACACATTTTCATCCATGTCTTTTCAAGATTTGTAGCACCTCCAGATGGAATTCCAATATTTGACATAAATACATTATCCTCCCAGCCGCCTGACATACTATCTAATTCAGATTGTAGTGGCCAGGTTGACCCTATACTTCTAATGTGAGATATTGAGCCTACATCAGACCAAGGATTATTTTGCCTTCTCATATTATATAAATCATCAAATGTTTTACTACAAATATTCTTTACAGTATTATCTGGTTCCCCCAATAGTACACTATCGTAATTCAATATGTTTGGTTGTGATGTGCCCATAGCATAGTGTGACTCGAGGTGGTTAGGATATAGTATATCATCATCAAGTAGATAGCAAATCATCTCACCTTTTGCCAATTTTATACCTAGATTAAATGATACTGCACCTAAATTATAGACGTAAGGGTCTTTATTTTCTATAAATTTTATTCTACTATCATCTTTAAAGTCATTACATACAAGCTCTGTAAATGGGTCATGATCTGAGATAATAAGATGTTCAAAGTCTTCTAATGTCTGTCTTTGTGCTGATTGTATTGCTCTTCTAAGTAGATCTGGTCTAAAATATGAGCACGTTATTAATGTGATTTTTGGTTTTTTCATTCTGAAAATATCTCTATAAGTAGGACATTTTTATCATTTATCATGATAACTCTATTATCCTTATCTTTAAACTTTGTAAACTGACCTTGCTTTATTGATGTTGAGTCAATACCATGAAAAGTCCTCTTTTCACCTCCTATGAAGTGTATTACCTGTGTTACGTATTTACTACCTAACATTGTTTGTGATGATGATTTTAAGTCCATATTAGTCTCCAAATGGTTGATTGTCTTGTGGTACATCACCAGTTATATCATCAATGTCCTCAATTTGTTCAGTATGTTCTCTATTTCTGTTATATTGTTCTATTAGCCAATTATGAGAGTCACGAGCAAATTTCTCCTCATCCTTAAACAGATTTTCCTCTGGCTTACTAAAGTCCTCTAATTGTGCAAAATCATCTGTTGATATAGATACTTGCACCCATTCATCATTTCTGTCATGATAAGGTCTAGTTAATTTATAGTCTGTTACTGTTCCTGAAATTGCATCACTTTTATGTATCCAAATATATACTTTCATTTTTTATTCTCTTTCTTAACCTTTTCAGATGCATATCTCCATCTTTCTCTTGTATCCTTATATCTATGTTTCTCTTGGCTATCCATTTTTTTAAGTTTTGAATCAAACTCCTCTTTGAGTCCTAGCTCCTTCATTTCATAATAAATTTCCATATATAAATCATCCCAAGACATAATCACCTCCTATTTAGTCCATTAAACTTTCATACAAATCACTTTTGTATGCTTCATGATCAAATGACTGACCATCCTTTGTTTGTGGCATCTTCTTTCTGATATCCGCCTTTGCATCATTAACTGGTATGTTCTTTGTATTACCTACAGCATTTGAAATATCTCTTGCTGTTCCTTTAATATTTCTACTTTCTGTTTGTAGCCAATGATTAGTTATAAATGCATTTTTCCATGCACCCCAAACAGTATCTGATAGTCTTATATCTGCATACTGTTTTGGCATAAGATTATTACCAAACTGGTCACCTAAATAGTATTGTCCATTTGGAGCTCTTCTGGTAATTGCACCTTTATATCTTTTTAACCTTCTTACTGTTTGTTTTACCAGTTGAAAGTTTTCTGGATTGATTTCTCTCCAGTCAATTTGAATCTTTCTTCTTCCCATAATTTTATTTTTTACCTTTTTCTAAATAACTTTGCCACCAACCTGCTGTTAAGAATATAGCAGTAAAGCTAACAAACATATACAATACAAACCAAGGAGTATATGTTATATCACCATGCCATATAACTGGTGTTGCCATAAGTGCCATCCATGCAATAAAGAATAGCAAAGGATTTCTCTCTAACTTCTTTTCTACCTTAACAGTTCTTTCTGTATTGATTAATCTAGATAATGCATCTTGCATATCTGTACCATAGGCTGGTTGCTTATGGATTGTTCCGTCCTTTTCCGCAATCGTAATCATATACTTACAATATCCTTTGTGAGTTTTTGACTTTTCAAGAAGCTCACAATCAATAGCTCTTCTTCTTTCGTATTTACTTTTCATTTTTACCATAACTTTTTATTTTGTACATTACATATCCTACTACTGGTGTACCATATAATAGTGTTAACAAACTAGGATGAGGTTCACCACACATTCCTGTTGCATGTTTTAGAAATTCTAACATATTTATTTTTTTAAGAACATTAAATTAAGTGTTTTAGCTAATGGAAGTAATTGAGATACATTGATTCCTTCAGCATCCTTTCCGTACATTTTTTTGAATGTTTCAGTACCATTTTTGGATGCATCAATCATGTAGCTAAGTATTTTGATACCTCTATCTCTCATTTTGTTAACCATTCCCCTGGTGTGATCAATTGCATAGTTACCATAGTATTCCATCCCCTGTCCATTAAACCAAGGTTCACCATCAGAGAAGTTAATAAAGTAGCTATCCATTTTGCTATTTCCTTCAACCATTTCCTTTTGGATAGCCTCGAAGCATAAGCCTTCCGGTGTTGTACCATTACAATCAATATATTTGAATAAATTTTTAATTTTTGTAAACTTATCTTTTCTAGAATCATAAGCAATTAAGACACATGGTGTGTGTTCATTTCCAACATTTGTTGTTGTTCTGTATGATATTACCACATCTAATCCTTGAATCATTGAGGCCGCCTTAGCGATTGCAACACAAGAAATTGTAGCCTTATCAAACCTATTACCAGACATAGAACCAGAAGCATCTATTGATAGATGAACATGAGCATCATTAAAATTGGTTACAAATGTTTGTTCAAATACATTTTCATTTCCAAATCCTAGTGAAGCCAACAACCTTTTGTCAATTCTACCTTTATTAAGCCTAGAATTTTTAAGTGATGTTGATTCATTTCTAACTTGTAGCTTTTTTCCAAGCATAATACCAAGCTTGATACCTCTGTTAACACTATCTTGGTACCTTTCCTGCCTCCATTCAGTAAATAGATCTGAATAAATATCTGAATCAATTAAACCTTTAGTTAGATTTTTAATAACTAATGTATTAAAACCTTTATAGTTTTTTGTACCTCCCCATGGGTGGTCATAGTTACCTGCACCTGCATTAACCATTTCAGATCCAGATGCATCCATTGCATCAACTTTTTTTGCATCCTTTTTAGAAAGCTTTGACTTTTTAACATCTGCATTATTGAAGTCTTTTTGCTTTTGAATTTGCTTATCCAAAGACCTTTCCTGTTGAGGTGTAAGTGGTTTAACTGGTGTTGAAGATGAATTATTTCCACCTGTTTGTTGGCCACCTTTTGGTGTATTATCAAGGTTTGGTGTGTTGTCCTTAACATCTGTACCTTTTGCTTTTGAACCATCATCCGTAGCACCACCAGAAGGGCCTTGTTTAGGTTGTTGGCCTTGTTGACCATTTCCATTACAAGTACCTTGTTGACCATTTCCATTACAAGTACCTTGTTTGCCTTGTTTTTTACCTTCCTTACCTTTTCCAGAACAATTTCCTGGTTTTGGTATTGTAGCCTCGATAGTGTTAAACATTGTAATTGCAACATTAAGAGCATCTGTAGTATGTCTTAACCTTTTGATATCTGATAGGTTAATGATATTCCATGCATCCCTAAGAGCTGGAAGAGTATTTAGATTTCTGTTTGGATTTGCAAAATTACAAATATGGAATAAGTAGTCATCCCATTTTGTTGGATCGTTTTTGGCACCTTGTTTTAATGCCTTATCAATAATAGAAGCATTAAAGTATTTGTCATACATAGAGTGATAGTAGCCTTTATAGCCTGGTGCATTTGTAAATATGTGATAGTCAATTCTTCTGTCTTCCACAATGTTAAGGAGCTGTGAAACAATACCTTGAACTTTATGAGTTGCTGACCATTCATCCATGTCATATTTATCCATTATGGATTGTAGATCAATTCTTTTGTTTTCTTTATCCTGTATAATTTCAGTTATTCTTGGAAGAACACTGAAGTCTGTTAGCTTAATGTGACTACCTTCATGTAGTGCAAGACCAACAGTTGAATCAAAGTCCTTGTCCTTGATATTACTTGATATGACTACTGATTTGCCATCAGTGTAAGAGTCATTTCCAGAAGAGAATTTAACTGGGATTGAGTCACCAGTTGTGATATTAACAAAGTTTGATATAGCCCTACGGATACCTGATAGTTTGTGTAGGTCCTTACCAATTGTTAGTTTTTCACCTGTTAGAACATCATAATCGTCCTCAGTGTTGAGCCAGAATGATGAGTTGTTGTTTGTGTTTTTCATATATGAATTAATATTAGTTATTTATTTATATATAAATATAATCAAAATTAACGTAGGACTTAAATATTTTAACGTAAAGTTATTAACAATTTTACCAAAGTTATTAACAATGTCTTTTATTCGAGTTCCTTGCGGTTTCATTTTGAAGTATTTATAGTTAAATATAATCAATTTCTCGCAAGAAAAAAAATTTCTAACGAACTATTTTCAAACTATTTTCTACTTCCTTCCAAGAAGTATCACCATAAAACGCATCTAATACAAGATCTACGTATTTCCCAGACCCTACGAATGCATCTACTTTATTGCATAACCCCTTTAGACCTTCTATACCTTCTTGTCTATACGTATTAATTATTCGTTCATCATCTAAATATCTTTTATTAAATCCCATATATCTAGTTCTTGACGTTTTCATAGATGACTTCTATGTCACCCCAAGTTGTAGTTGTTGTCCAGTATTTCATAAACAGTTTCTCCTTTTGCTGCAATAGCTTAATAGTGATTCCCATAAGTTTGTTTCACCGTATTTCTTTTTATATAACCATACCCAATTGTATGCTGTACGTAGTTGAGGAAGTGTTTTACAACTTTTAATTATATCCATTCCTTTATTGTATGCTTTCATTTCCATTTTATTCTCCAAAAGAAAAAGGAGGGGACATTAAGCTACTGCTAGTAAGACTAGTTTAAGCTACCTATTCTCAGTCCCCTCCAATTAATTATTAGTTAAAACTATTTCTTCACGAAAAATGACATTACAATTACTAATACAATCAATCCTACAAATCCACCTTCTCCAAGTGAGCTTACAAGAGCAGATAAGTTAGCAATTACATCCATTCCGAATACTGTTCCGCCTGTTAAGACAGTCCAAAGGATAGTTACTGGTAAAACTGCTATCATAATTGATAATAGCCCACCAAAAAACCCTGTTACGTATTTGATTACTGAATCCATTTGTTTTCCTCTTTTCTTTTATTAATGGTTATTTGGCAAAATTGCCAGTTAGAGAGCTCGCTTATATTATTAGAATCTAAACCCGAATCCTAAAGTAAGATTCGTAGTTTTTTCTCCTGTATTATAAACGATTTTTGGGTCCACATAGATATTACCTCTTAATGTGAACAACTTCCCAGCACCGATTACCATTCCATCTGTGCTAAGACCGTCTGTTGCTAAATAAGCAAAATATCCTTTTACAAAATATCTTGCATGAAAGTCCACTGCCATATCGACAGTAGAGTCAGCTTGTGAAACAGATGCACCTACCATAAGTTTATCAGTTACACCATAGCCAATTGTTGGTGATACAGACCATTCAGTCCATGCCACATTTGCAACGTCACCAGTACCTACATACCAGTCGCCAGTTGTTTGTGCATTTGCTGCAGTAAAACCACATACTAATGCTAATGTTAAAATTAAATTTCTCATATAATTATCTCCTTATTTATTCTATTATGCCAAAATTGGCTAATTACCTTATAAAGGAGCTCTCCAACTTATTCCACACGAAAGTGTGCAATTCCTTTAAGTTATCTAATATAATAAAAATAATTGATAAAAAAAAATTTTAGTCAATTTTTATTACTATAGCGACATCTTGTTTATTACAATATTTTTCCTTGATTTTTCTTGCAGCCTTTATTGTGTCATCAAGTGAATCTGAGACATCTGCAATAAGATTATTACCTGTATCATCTTTTAGGTACGCAATATGTTCGCCTGTTTGTAGCTCTTTAATTTCTATTAACATATTCTTCCCTTTTTTGTTTTAATTCCTCTAATCTATCGATGTAGAAGTTTAGGCATTTGTTATAAATATCATCCTCATAATAATACTTAACGTATTCTATGGCTTTATTTTCCATAAATATTTCATGATCGTAATAGGCTTCATCCCTCCTAGCCTGTACTGCTTGGTGCATTCCATTATAGTGTATTATGTGAGCCCTTTCATGTCCAATAATATATGGTTCAATCCAAGAACCAAACTTTTTAATGAGATCTATATTAAGCCATATCTGCCTGCAAAAGCCTGCATAGTGTGTGCAACCAAATTTATTTTTAACAAATATGTGTGAATCTGGTAAGTATTCTAGATAAAATGTTTTATCATACTTACATATTAGCCTACCATCAATTGGTGACTGTATATAACTCCATTCCTTCATTTTTATAACCTTTTAATTTTATTCCCACTGCCTATTGTATTTATCTCTTTGGTCTTGTAGGACATATTGTACTGAATCATGGTGGCCACAATGTGGGCATCTTAGCTTATCCAAGTTCTTTGCTTCGTTTATCTTCCACTCTTCCTTACACTTTTCATTACTACACTGGTAGATAAATGTATGCCTTATAAATACCTTATGACCCATACATGCGCTTTACGACATTACCGCCTTTCTTTAGCTTTCTTTCATAATATCCATCTTCTAAGTGCTTAATAAATTTAGGGCCCACCATCTTTTCAATCTTCTTTTTATCCAAGACAACTGGTGCACCCTTAGATGACATAATCTGATCCATCTTCTTACTGCCTTCAAGAGAGTATCCAGTCTTTACCATTTTAACAACCTTCTTTACAACAAGAGACTTACTTAGTGAGCCTCCATCTGTTGCTAATAGCTTAACCCTTCTACCTCTTGTAAATATAAATGCATCTGGCATTGGGTCTTTATCTACATCTATTAACATTACCAATTCATACCCAGACTTTAATTCTGCAGCTGAAAATGCTGATAGTTGCATGCCTTGTGCTTGATATACTGCTTTATAATCCTTAAATATATTATCCAATATCTTGCTATCTATAGTAGAAAGCTTCTGTGTTATCCACTTCTTTTTTGGATGATTATTTAGATCATAATCTTCACCTAATATGTTGACAAGCTTAATCATTACCACTTTTTACAAGACCAATAGCCTGCTGATGTTTTATCTTTCTTTTGATCACACTTATGTCTAGCCCTAAATGATCTTCTAGCTTCAGGATTGTCCTTTTTTATTCTTGCACCCTTCTGTCCAAAGTTCACCTTCTTAACACCCATAGAGCCATCAGCATTCTTTTTGCCTGATGCAACATAAACCTTAAACTTTCCAACATCACCAGCCATAGGTTTGTTTAACTTAACCTTACGACCTTCATACTCAGCCTCAAGAATGGGACCTTCATTTGTTGCTTTGTGCATTGCTGTAAGATATTCCATGAAGCACTCCATTTCAGATTCCCTTACTAGTTCCTCATTTTCCTTTATCTTAACACACTTATCTTTACCATTTTTTGTACCAGCGTATCTATATCCATCCCAACATGCTTTTCCATCAGCGCCTTTTATTTTACCTTCAATATCTAGAGTCTTTGGGTAGTCCTTGTCTCCAGGTTTTGCAGGTTTTTCACCACGCTTTCTCTTAGCATGTATGTTTGCCCATAAGCCTTTGTTCTTTTTTTCTTTTAATATCTTTTTTAACTTCATTGTTGCCTCCTAGAATCTATCCAATTTATCTATTTTAGCCATTAACTTCTTAAACTCGGCTTTTTTCTTTTTATATTCTTTTTCTAATTTAGCTATTTCCTTACCATATTTATCAGCAACCTTACCACCTTCTGGTTCAGCTTCCTGCTCCATATCCTTATGAGTTTGTGATAAATCTTTAGCAATACTTCTCATATCATCTTCAAGGTCCATACTATCCATTCTCAGATTCTGTAGCTTATCAAAGTGCTTCCATAGAGATGTAGCTTCCTTAAGCTTTCCTATAAAACTTTTGCCTTCTTCTAATTTAGCTTCATTAAGATCAATTAGCTTATTGCCTGACTTTTTGATAATTAAGTTATCCTTTTTCATCATTATTGCCAAAGCCCTACCAAAGTCTTTTCCTTGAGGTCCTTTATTAGGAATTCTGCTATATTCTTTTGCACTTTTATTAGCCCATGCTAACCATATCTGCCTTAGTGCAAGGAATGTATCAGTACCAGGATCTCTACCATTCCCTACAGACTTTAATATTATATTCTTTACAGCCTTTCTATTTTTATATACCCATTTCTTAAAGTCTAAATATGCAAACTCATTGGGTGTATCTTGAAACATTGGTTGGCCTTCGTTTACTGATTCTTCAACCTCGCCGTATTTATTAACTCTATTCATATTGATATCTGATACCCAGTAAGCAGTCATTCCGTGAGATGATTTTGGCCCTATATATTTTTCAGCATCTTTATAGCTTTTGAATACTTGAGGCTTTTTCCAATTTGACCCAGATGACTTAAGTATACCTTTACCTTGACCTCTACCCTTATTATACGTTACATAGAATTTAGCTTCTCTCATTTGATCTGGATCAGAAAACCCTTCATCAGGTAGTTCAGCTTCAGTATACATGTCTCTTTCAAATCCACTAGGTAAGTTATTCCACTTAGATTCAATGTATTCTTCTGCATCATCTGGGTCTTTAACAACAGTAAGTAGAGCATCATATTTTTCATCATCGCTCATCTTCTTCCACATATTCTTTGTGACTTTTTTTGCTTTTGCCTCATTAATACTTTCTGTGTATAAATCTTTACCTTTATGTTTGCCTTTATACTTAACTGTAGATACTAATATAGGATGAAAACTCTTAGGGTTTGAGCCAAACTTAACATATGCAACCTGGCCTTTTACTTTATTTACCACACCAATCTCACCCATTGATTCTATGTGGTCACCCTTTTTAAGTTTAACCTCGGTCATCTTAAATGCCTTGCCGTATCCTGTAAATACTTGGCCTTGTTTTATATTTCCTGGTAGTTTCACTATTTTCTCCTTATCTCTAATTCTTTTTTAATCCATTTTTTGGCAATATAGTTTTGAATTGGCCTTTTAACAAATTCCCTTGCTTTTGCTTTTACTATGTTTGCAAATTCTTTATATTCACTATTGTCAACAACAAGTATATTACTTGCACCAAATAGAGACTGGAATTTACCTAAGTTCTGGTTAACTTCTTGCCAGGACTTTTTAACTAAATCTTCTGGTACAGTTCTTTCTCTTTCTGCATTTCTTTTTAATGCAACCTTAAGATCTGTATTTACATATACCATATAGCAGTCATAGCCTTGAGATTGTAGCATGCCTTTCATTTTTTGTATCTTATTATAATTCTTACCTGTACCATCAATTAACATTCCTAGCCTACTATTGATAAAGCCCTGCATTCTCTTAGCTGTGACTGATTTTGCCTTGCCTCTTAAGTTCATTGCATCTGCATGCTGATCTTTTGTAAGCTTTTCAAGATCCAGTGGCATTTTTGCTTTTTTCATATATGCCTCAAATGCCTGATCAGAGTTTACACCTTTTAATCCTTGTGATGAAACATAGGGCATCTTTTCTGGCATACCAAAAAGTGTAGATGCTGCATATGACTTTCCACTACCAGGGCCTCCAGCAGTAAATACTGCCTTAAATATACCTGGATCGTATACACCTTCGCTTAATATGTCAGTTAACTTAATCATTTTAACTTATTAATGAGCTCTTTGATAAACGGTTTTATATTATGAGAGCCATACTCATCTTTTATTATTGTTGCAACATCTGCTGCAAGATTCTTGTATGAATAGTTATCAGGGATTGCTTTAAGCATATTATCCTTGACACCTTCACTAATTCTATGCAATTGCTTTGAGTGTTCTAATATCTTCATTTTATATACCTCATGTACTTTTTCCAATTCTTTTCTGCACTTGTTGCTGCTTTTTCGTAAGGATGTGTTGCGTATGTATATTTACCTGAATCATATCCATCCTCAAACTTTTTTTTATTTTGTAATGAATGCGTATGCTCATGTAAAAGAGACCTTATTACCTCCTCAATATTTTTTATAGCCGAACCATATAAATATATCTTCTTTAAGTCCCAGTCATATTGTGCATAAGGATTATTATCTTTCATTAAGTCATCAATTGCAACTGCACCTAGTCTTTTATAGATATTATTATGTACTTCAACTTTTAACTCCCTGCCGCCTAAAGATCTTACTATATAAGGATACACACTATTAACAACACCAATAATATCTTTTGTTGTCATTCTTTCTGATAATATGCTTTTTAGCTTAATCATCTTGGATATATTACTCCCATCAAATCATCTACTCTTAATATAGCATTTATTTTATTACCAACGTGAAATGTTTCTTTTTCATTCTTACTTAAACCAACTTCCTTACCAACCTTATACAACCAGTTGGGATTTCCAACGAAACTATTATCAACTTTAGCTACGATAATTGCAGGTGTCTTATTCTGTGATGATGCATTAAATTGTGAAAACTTCCTAGCTATAAACTCATCATAAGTGAATGATTGAACTCCTCTTCTAGATTTATATGGTATTTTATAATACAAATATCTTTCTTCCACCTTTGAAGGTTTCATTTTCTTCAACATTTTTGTATCAACAACTGTACCTCTGTATACTTCACCACTCTTTGGTTTTAATTCTTTAGGATAATCTGACTTTTTTTTATATAGAGACATGATTGTACTATCTATATTGGTTGACCTTTCACCACCAGCTTTCATGTACTTCTTTAACATTTCAATTTCTTTTGAAATATCTTCATTTAATATGTCTGTTAGTCTAATCATCTTATTGTTATCTTCTAGGTTGAGATGATAGTCCGTATCCTATTCTACCTGTATCAGCTTTACTTCCGTAATAGTCTGATTGTGCTTTAGCTTCTTTATCTAATGCTGCTTTGGCACCTGCTTCGTTCTTCTTGATTGCAGACTTGTTTTTCTTCCAAAATTCTAATAGATGTTCGTTTGTAAAGTCTCTCCATTCAACTGGATTACCTTTAAACTTAAATACCTTTTTGCCATCTATATCTGCTGGGCCAGTTTTATTTTTATCATACCAACTGTAGTTAAAGTATTGATGCTTGCCATTCCTCCTAAAGCTTACTCCTATCTGCCCACCCATATTTCTTGAATGATGCCATTTGAAACTAAATCCACCTGTGCCATCACCAAATCTAAATTCACTGTATTCGAATGATGAACCATAGTCATCTTTATATTTGGTTAGCTTTTTAATATCAGCTACTATCTTACTAACTGTAGACTGATCAAACATCTTAGTGTTGTCCATTCTATCTTCATTTAATATATCTTTAAGCTTTATCATATTACTTTTTCCCTTTTTTTGGCATTACTACACTTGAGCACAGACTTTTTACCTTACTTTTAATTGCACTGTTTTCAGGGTTCTTTCTAAGTTTCTTTTTTAGCATAGAAATTTCAGTTAATTTCTTTTTCCAATCTTTTCTAACACCGTTTTTTCTTCTAGACATAGATATCTCCTATTTTTTTGCAAACTTTTCCAAGCCTGCTATTCCAAAGCAACCAAGAACAACTAATACGAATGAATCATAAACAAACTCATTTATAACTAGGTCTTTTCCAACCCAACCAGTTACTAGATCAGCAATCATAATTAAACACATAATAATAAACGCAATAAAGCCAACAATGGCTTTTTCATTCCAGTTATTATCATCTTTGAATATATTCCACATAGTAGTCCTCTATAATTTTATAATAAATATCAAAATGAGTCCATTAAAATTTCGTCTATTGCCTCCTGAACCTCATCTTTTGTTACTTTCATTGTAAAAGATATATCAGCTTGATACCTTTTAACTTCTTCACCTTCATAAAATATAATAATTGTTGGTACAACTACTATTTCGTATTTATTTTGAGCCTTTGTATCTGTTGCAATGTCACAAGATTTTAATTTTGCATCATTTAGGCTTGAGACCCATTCGACATCATTTGCAGAGTTCCATCCTGCATTAAAGTGTACTATAGTAAGATCACTGCCTAGTTTTAGTGTTTGGCCTATTGCTGTAGACATACATAGTAAAAATAATATTGTTAGTAAATAACCTAATTTTGTTTTCATAACTATCTCCTATCTGAGTCTGTCTATTTTTTGTTCTATTCTATCTAAGTCTTCTTTTAACTCTTCCACATCATCTGCAGTATTTTCGATAGTTAGACGTATATTTTTATCTTTCATGTCAAATTCCATTCTTGTGACATCTGGTGGTGGTGGGACCGGAAGTTCTTTTGCTTCCTGAATATCCGCTTGTAGTGCAAACCACATACCTACAACAGTTGCAATTGCAAATGCTATTCCTATTAATGTTTTTATACTGACCTTAAAGCCTGTATCTTCGTTTAACTCTTTTGCCATTTCATTCTCCTAAAATATGACGTAATTAACACCTATACTAAAGTCATGCCAATTACGGTTCCAGTACTTATTATATTTACCCTCTATAAAGCAACCTAAGTGCTTATCAAACTTATATCCAAATATCAAACCACCTGAATAGTCTATCCATTGGCCACCATTATAAGCATGGTAGCTAAATTCACCACCATCATCATAGTGATATGGCATTAAATTACCCCATGAATGTACCCAAAATGTCTTTGTGTAATGATAAAAGTCAAATCCAATTACAACAGAGTGTTGAAGTGTACTTTTTAATTCATTTCTTTTGTTTTCGGTATACTCAGACAACATTGTTGGTATAACAACAGCTTCCCAGACCTCTGTGCTTGTAGCTACTTCGTTACCAGATTGATTAATATATGCAACGCCACCTTGACCATCAAATTGTACACTATAGCCCTCTTGTATTGCTAATTCTGTATAGTGTAGATTGCCATTTGATAATAGCCACTCTTCCAAAGGATCATAGCCATAAGGTTCAGCCAATCTCTGTACTGCACCTACATTGAATGATAACTTGTTTCCTAGTTTATATCTGTATCTCTCGGAAGCTTCAAAGTATTCTATGTCTGCAAATCCATCTTGTAAATATTCAACCTTAGCAATCCAATCGTTTGCAACATATCTTAAAAAGTGGTTTTGATTTAAGAAATTAGTACCTTGCTGTCTTGTGTAGTCTGCCTCGAATAAAAACTCAAACCCCTTTAACTTTCCAATAGTAGCAGCATCACTAAATGAATTTTCTGTACCATTATAGAATGTATTTGCTCTATTTTCATATCCTAACCTAGCAATCTTTCTTACACCGAATGTAATTGAATAATCAAATGGTGTTGCAATTGTTTGAGTAGACAATCCATTGTTTACTGAAAATACATCTACATCAGAAACTGAATTTCCTCCGTTGATTGCGCCATAAAATGTTGCAAACTTAAATATCTTTTTAAGATCTACTTTTTTCTCTTGTGCACAGCACTTATTTGGGACTGCACAAGATGCAATTAATATTGCTAATAAAATTACTAGTATTTTTTTCATTGTTTTATTATCCTCTTACTGTATCTATTTTCTTTATGTGTTATGACCATATTATATGTACCTGGAGAAACACCCTCTAAGCTTAATCTTATTGTATTACTTCCTGCCTCACTTAATATTGTTCTACCCATCATATCATATAAATCAACCCTAACATCAAGCCTTGTTTCTATATTTAATATGTTATTAGTTGGATTTGGGTAAACTACTATTCCTAGTGCTGATATATCATCTATCCCTACTGGCCAACCTAATTGACAATAGTCATACATTGATTGACAACTTGCATCCCAACTATTTGTACAACAATAGTCATCTACATCAATTACCCAAGCATAGCATCCATCATTTAACCAATAAGGAATTCCTGGTCCTCCATAGCATCCTGCATTATATAAGCAAGATGTTGAGTCTGATACATTTGCTAATGGATCATAATTCCATGCACTTACATCTGTACAACCTATCACTATGTCAATACAACTACCATCATCATAACAAGCATCTGGGTCATAGTTTAATGACCAATCTTGAGTACATCCAGCTATATAACAACATGAATTATCTAATGTATTTGCTAGTGGATTAAAGTTTAATGATGTATTATCTGTACAACCATAGACAAATGGTTCACATGTTCCATTATCTGTATTTGCTAGTGGGTCATAATTAAATTGTGTTGAATCTGTACATCCATAAATAAATGGTATGCAGTTACCAGATGGTGTATTTGCTAGTGGATCATAGTTAAACATCGTTACATCCATACATCCAATTACAACTTGTATACAAGATGAATCATCTACATTAGCTAATGGATCATAGTTAAATGCTGTTGGGTCTGTACAACCTAACACTGGATAAATACACCCATTATTTACTGTTGCTGTTGGGTCATAATTAAGAGCTGTAATATCTGTACAACCTATATAATAACAAGATCCATCATCTGTATTTGCAGAAGCATTATAGTTATCTGCTATTGTATCAGTACATCCTGTAATAATTGGTACACAGCTATTATCATCTACATTAGCTAATGGATTGTAATTAAATGCTAAATCATTAGTACAACCTAATATCTCAGGAATACAATTTCCATCATCTGTATTAGCATTAGGGTTATAATTAAATGCAGTAGAATCCATACATCCTAACACTGTTGGTATACATGTTGTTCCACAAAATGGTATTGCTGTATATTTTGTAAAGAATGGAGAATCAAATCCTTGAAGTGCTCCTTGACCGTTATTTGCAAATGGATTTTGTCCTTCATATAATAACTCAACACCATTAGCATTTGTTAGCTTAAATGAATTATGCCAAGTTTGAAATTGTACTTCTTGTGGTGGTTGTTGAGGTCCACCTACTTCAAAATAGAATACATCTACTGGTACACCTGGATCAAGAATTATATTCCATGTATTTTGATAATTTCCTGGGCCTAATGTATAAGTTCCAAGATTAATACCATTCTGATATACACCTATATATGAATTACCCCAGCCATCTCCTCCAGCATCTCCAATCCATAATTCGTAATTACAATCTGGTATTAAGTCCATCATAGTAGCTGTTGAGTCATAGTTAAATGCATTAGGGTTAGTACATCCGTAAATATGTAGGTTAGTACAAGATCCATCATCAACATTTGCTTGGGGATTAAATTCTACATAATCATCATCTGTACATCCAGGTATTTCTGATATTGTAGGGCAAGGTGTTGCTGTTTGTGCTCCTGAATATAAAGTATTTCCAAAGCCTGGATTGTCCATATACCAAATAGTGTCACCTGTACAATCGTAAATAACAATTGAACCATCCATTGTTCCACCAGATGTAGAACCTGCCATTCCATCACCAAAGTCATCATTAACTATTAATTCAAACCCTGAATTTTGGTCTACACAAAAATTATATGTGTATGTCTGTCCTATATCATTAAAGTCATATTCTCCTACAAGTACTGAGTCAATAACCCCTAAGCTATTCATTATCCATGATGTTTCACCTGGCCAGTTATCTAATGTAATTTCCATTGTTATTTGGTATTCATTTGTTGTATCACATATTGTACCAGCACAACTTCCGTCATCATTTGTTGCCCAAGGATTATAAGATATTTGAGTAGGATCTGTACAACCATCTATACATGGAGTAGGTGTGTAAGTAATAGTATCAGACATTGTGCCATCTGCAAACTCTACTTGTAAATAATGTTCTACACTCCAATTAGGTGGCATTTGGCCATTACCTGCATTTACTGCAAAATTAGTTGCATTTGCTGGTACACCGTATTGATATGGTCCAACACCTTCTGCATTTGTATACCATACCTGAACTGTTTCACAAGAAGGATTATAATCTTCTGTAGTCCATTCAAATACAATTAAGGCTTGTCCTCCTGGATAACAATTTTGATATGCATTAGACGACAAAATCCCACCACAGGCAGGATATGTACAACTACCATCATCTGCAGTTGCTAGTGAGTCATAGTTTAATGCATTTGTATCTATACATCCAAACACATCTGGTGCAGGTGGTGCACAAGGTGCAATTGTTAATGTATCTATATATGATAGCCCAAAATTACCAGCTACATATAATAATGTATCTTGACAATCATTTTGAATTAAAAACCATCCATCAGTTCCACCCCATTGCGAAGCAGCTAATCCATCACCATACTGATCAAATATAGATACAACAATATCTCCTCCTATTGGAATAATTGTATCATATAAAAAATTAGCTTCTGTGATTGAATCATTTCCTATAATAATAGGTGAACCTCCTGGAGGTGTAATATTCCAGCTTGTTTCTGATGGATAATTATCTGTTAATAGTTGTATGTTTATCCAACTATTTTGTGCTAATAACATTGTTGGCAATAAAGCCAATACTAATAATAATTTTCTCATATTTCAAACCCCAAATTTAATATCATAAATCTAAACTTAGATTTTTCTATTTTAATTTCTAATACTGTAAAAGTACCTATCCTAAACTCTAGGTAGTACTTTTCTTTTTTATTACCGGCATCAAATCCGTTTATCCAATTTATTTTCATAACAATTCTCCTTTATTTAATTAATCATTTGCAGGGTCATGAGGTACTATTGTATCATTCTGTAAATCATGAATTGCCTGTCTTAATAACTGCTCTTTTAATTCCATTCCACGAGCTTTACCTTCAAGTTCACTAATTTGTGCTTCCATTTTACAACATTTTTCATCAAATGTTTTTTGTGACACCATACATGAACTTAATGCTAGTATCATTAGTATTGCAATTATTCTCATATTAAGCTCCAAATACTTTTTTTGTGCCACCATCGTATTCATATGCGTGACCTTCAACTTTTAATTGCTCATTAATACACATAGAGTTTCCATCTATGTCTTGTATAAATAATTCACCTAGAACTCTACCATACTTTCCTACACCATGAGACTTTAGCCTAAAATATCCAGACTTAGCACTTACCTTTTCCAAAAGCTCTTTGTTTCTAGCCTTTGCTGCAAGCCCTTTTTTCTTTTCATCAAGATCTCTTGTTCTTGATTCCCAAGTATCAATACCCATGTATCTAATTCTTCTTTTAATCCAGATATCAAATCCTATATCAATCATAGCATCAATGGTATCACCATCAACAACTCTTTCAAGTTTAGCTCTGTAGATGTATTTATCCATTATTCGTACCCTACAATTTTAGCCATCAACTTAGGATAACCCTTTACAGTTAAAAGATTCTTTAGCATTTTTTGCAATGTTGACTTATCAGAACCTTTAGCAGTCTTTATTTCTTCTTTTATATGGTTTATAAATGCATTGCAGCTTGATTCGAATTCCTTTTCAAATCCTTTATCCATACCTGCTTCATTAACACCTTTAGACTCTGAGTACATATAAGTATGCTCTTTGCCTTCTGGGTCAGTTTTTACAAGCTCACCAGTGTTATGTAGTACTTTCATTTCATCTGAAGTAAAAGTAATTGTATGTTCGTTTATTGGTGTTGTATTGTTGGCAATCCACTTCTTTGAATTAAATTTGCCTTTCTCTACATAATTATCCATTGCAACAAGCTCCTTTCTCACCACCCCTACATGGCTTACATTTACAGACAGCATACCAAGCCCATCCAGCAGTCACTGCCAATAAACCTAATGCCACCCAATTATTAACACCAAACATACAACCAACACCTATTGCAGTTATATATGCACCATAGCAATTAATATAACATAATGCCAAATCATAAGTAGATTTGTTCTTATTATATTTTGCAATGAGCTTTTCATCTAGTTCTGTTTTATCCAAAACTTTTTTGACAACTTTCTTAGCCGCCTTCTTTACTGTAGCCTTTTTAGCCATTTTATTCTCCTATTTTATATCACCACTATTAATAAGCGTATATGTGAAGTTATTACTCCACTTTTCTCTTGCTGCTTGACAAATTCCTAAGAATTCCATCCAATCATCATTTGATGCTATTACTTGACAACCTGCAGACCATTTGTCTACATAGGTGGATGTTTTACCAGACAATGCTGTTGCTCTGTGTATATTGATTCCAAATAATCCTGTGTCAGTTTTTGACTCATCAAGATCATAGTTATCATCACGATTAGCATCTCTATATACTGTTACTGGTTTTTGTTGGCCTAGAGCCAAATACTTTCCACCATGTAGCCTAAGCTTATGTGATCCTCTATATTGTCCTGGTTTTAGAATTGCACAACCTTTAGACATCATTGGGTTATCCATCCAATTATCTCCAGGATCTGTTGTACATTTATAACATTCAAATTGCCATTCACCATCTATCTTATAAGATATTGTTATATGATCATCAAATTTATTTGTTACCTTACCTTTTGTTTCGTCGTTTCTTACCCCTACTATGTTGACATTTAAGTCTCCACTTTCAAACCACTTGTATCCTTTGTTGATTACTGCTTCTTCAATTTGTTTTCTTGTATACATATTTCTCCTCATGTAAAAACTTTAATTTAATAACAGTAATAAATATCAGCTAGACATTTAATTGTTTAATATCTACCCAGAAGATTCTACCTGACATATCTTTAATTCTGATATTATGTATGTCAAGGTATTCCTCAATCTTAACCTTTGAGCCTGCCGATAACATACCATTAATATCTTCAATTGATATTTTCATTTTACACTTCTTGCCAACTAAATTTTTCATTTTTGTATCCTCACTTGGAGTTTTTGTATATTTTTAAGAAACTGATCTACTGTGATAGTTTCATTTTTATCTGTTTTTATGTTTATGTGTTCTAATAGTTCAGGTTGCTTATCTACAATAGACATTAACTTTTTTAAGCCTGAACCTGCCCAAAATACTCCAAAGCCATTGTCTTTTCCAAGTAGATTTGCATCATGATATGAATTACTTTCACTTTCACCTGCACCTATAATAAAGTAGTCCATCTATTTAGCTTCAGCCTTATAATATTCTAACCAGTGGTCAACCATCTCTTCCATCATAGCTTCAAAAGTATATTCTGGCTTCCATCCTAAAGTTTTTCTAATTTTTGTAGAGTCACCTCTAAGATATGGTAGCTCTTCCGGTCTCATATATGCTGAGTTTTGTACTACATGATCATACATATTTAGGCCAACCCTATCAAATACTATTTGGCACATTTCTCTAACTGAATGTGTTTGCATTGTTGATACTACCCAATCTTCTGGCCATGCATGTTGCATTATTTGATGCATTGCTCTAACGTAGTCATATGAATGCCCCCAGTCTCTATATGAATCCATATTACCTAGTTCAAGCTTATCTTGTAGTCCTAATGCTATCCTTGCAGCTGCTTTTGCTACCTTATTTGTTACAAAATTACTACCTCTACGTGGAGATTCATGGTTAAAAAGAATACCATTACATATATGAAGATTATATGCTCTTCTATAGTTTCTTGTTATATTATAGCCAAATACCTTTGAACAACCATAAGGAGACACTGGATTCATTGGTGTTGTTTCTCTTTGGAATTTGTCATCATCAACTGATAGTCCAAACATCTCAGATGAGCTTGCCTGATAGAACTTAGCCTTAGGGCAAGATCTTCTATATGCCTCTAATATATTTAATACACCTAGCGCATTTGTCTGAACTGTAAATTGTGGTATGTCAAAGCTTATTCTTACATGTGACTGTGCTGCTATATTATAAATTTCATCTGGCTGTATCTTGTCCAATAGTCTTTCAATTCCGCCTTGATCTAATAGATCTCCATAGTATGTATGAATCTTGTCATCTAGGTGATCAATTCTATTATGTTGATTTTCAGCTGTTGAATTTCTCCTAACAATTCCATGAACTTCATATCCTAATTCTACTAAATATTCTGCAAGATAGCTTCCATCCTGGCCTGATATTCCTGTTATAAATGCTTTTTTATTTTCCATTAAAGATCTCCTTTTTTGATATATCTGAGTATGTATTTGAGTTTCCAGTGTCTTCATTCCACTCTGGTATTTGGTCCATTAAGAGTATTCCTCTTGCAGCATCTTCTGGTGTCATATAAAAGTGCCAACCTATCATATTAAAGTCATCATCCATATATTGCTTTGTTAGGTCTCTTCCATCATAAGATGCATACTTAAACCACTCATACGCCTCTTTGCTGTCTGTCATTATTATTCCGCCTTTTCCTATAGGTACCCTTTTCTTTATCTGGAATGACACAACTTGTAGTGCATCATTACCAACATACATCCCTTTTTGCCACCTAACTGCACCATCCCATATATTATATGGCTTAAATTGATAGACACCTGACCATTCTAAGTCTTCAAATTCAACCTCACAGCCTGCATGTATAATTTGCATTGGAGGTGAACAATATGTGTTTTTAGGTATTGTTATCTTACCTTTACATTTCATATATTTCATGCACAAGAATAGGCCATGTGAACATGTATCTAATGCAACTGCATATTTACTACCTGCAAATTTTGCAACCTTTTCCTCAAACATATCTATTGCATCTCTTGGGTCATCCCATTTATAACCAGCCTCTCTTAGTTGGTCTAGCTCAGGCCTTTGTAGCTCCTTAGGTAGCTTGCCTACTGGCCAGACTGTGTATTTTTTATTTGCCATTTATAATAACTCCTTATCAAATTCTTGGCCTTCATATGGGCCAGTTTTATATTCATATACTATTGTATCTTCTTCTAAGATCTCATATGTGTGTCCACCATATAGTGTAAAGCTAGCATCGCCAGGCTTAAGTATTGGCTCTGCAATTAGTGTATTGTCAACATCATAGAACTTACACCTAACACTACCTTTTATTACTACCCAAGATTCTTGTGCTATCTTTTTGTCATAGTGTCTTTCTTTTACTATATGCTTATGTGCTGGGAATGTCTTTCCCTTTTCCATTTTAAGTGTCGCACATTGTATAAAGTTTTCTTCTGGCACAATATCAGTTCTTGTTTTAATATAATCAAATCTGTTGACAATATGTAATAATTTGCCATCTATTTTTGAATAAATTTTCTCTATCATTTTCTTGCCCTTTCATAGTTCTCTGTAAACCATTCTACAGTCTCTTTTATTCCTACCTCAATCGGTGTAAACTCAAGGTCTGGAATTATTGATAATAGTCTCTTATTTGATGCTGGCTTTCTGTATTGGCCATCTGGTTTATCATCAAGCCACTTTACATTCCCCTTAAACTCCATTGCATTAACTATTAAACTTACTATATCCTTTATAGAATACTCAAGGCCACTAGTTAATATTATAGGATCTGTTCCATTGTGATTTTCTATCAAATAATTACATATCTTTCCTATGTCTTTTGAGTATAAAAACTCTCTTAGTGGCTCACCAGAACCCCAAACCTCAAAGTCTGTATTTGTGTGTTTTGCTATATAACACTTATGTATTAGTGAAGGAATTACATGGCCATTTTTTATATTAAAGTTATCATTTATTCCATAGACACCACATGGTATAACAGATAAGTATTTTAGTCCATATTGCTCTTTATATGCCCTAATTTGTACATCTGCCATTCTCTTTGCATATGCATAGCCAAAATTTGAACTATGTGGCTCTCCTTCATGGATCATTTCCTCTGTTAGTGGGTAAGTGGCATTATCTGGGAATACACACGTAGATAAAAAGCATATAAGCTTTTCTACATTATATTTTCTACAGGCCTCTATAACATTAGTGTTCATCATTATATTATCATAGTAAAACTCGCCTTTTGCATCCATATTACCACCTAAGCCTCCTACTCTTGCTGCACAGTGGATTACGTGTGTTGGCTTCTTTTCATTAAATATATTATTGCATTGGTCAGCACACCTTAGATCAGCATCTGCAGAATTTAGCCTAAAGTTAGCGTCTTTTATTGCAGAACCAACTAATCCTGTGCCTCCTGTAACTAGTAATTTCATAATCTCTCCCAGCTTTCCCAGCAAAATTCATAGTTCCAAGATAGCTTATGAGTCTTCTTCAGACTATCATGTATATCTTTTCTTATATTAGTTGCACCTTCTATGCCATCATTTTCAGAATGAAATTGTACAAGTAAATTATCTATAAATTTTATCTTCTTAGTATTTATTAAGTCTATTACTACTTCATATTCTGAACCTTCAATGTTCATCTTTATTAGGTCAATATTTGAGTCTATTAGATCAGAAAGTCTCTTTAATTTTACAGCTTCATAGTCTGCATCTTTGTCTTGAACTAGGTATTCCGATGAACCATCCTTCTGTAAGTATATATTTGCAGCTCTATTTTGGTTTGATACTCCAAATTTATTAATTTGCACTTTTTTATTATTACCTAATAGCTGCTTAATATATCCTTGGTATTCTTTTAGTGGCTCGAATATGTGTATATTACACTCATACTTACTATATATGTTGCTAGACCAATTGCCCATATAGCCTCCACAGTCGAACACTACAGAATCACTATTAAGATTATAGTTAAGTAGCCTTGTTGTGTCACCCATATCTCTGAACCATCTGTCATGTTCTTGTTTAATAAATTGATCTTCCATATTATTTGTCCATTATACTATAGTATCCACCTACAATAAATTTATTTTTCATTGTTGCACTTTCTAATTCATATCCTGCATCATAGTTACAAGGAGGTACAATCCTAAAGTCAAAGCTACACCTTGTCTGATTTGTGTCGTTAAATTTATTAAAGTGTCTTTGTCTATTTCCATAGAACATCATAACTTCTCCAAACTCCATCTCATGAGAGTTATAGTCACCTAAACCTGGCATTGACTCAACATACATACCATTGTTTCCGTACATTCTTGTTAAAGGCATTAATATATTTATCTCTCCAGCTGGGTGCTTATGATCTTTATCTCCATCACAATGAGGCACATATATAGCCTTACCTCCTGGCTGATTAACTCTAAATGAAGGAGTTTTTTGGTAGATTATTTCTGACTCGTCTTTAAACATTGGTGCCAGCTCATCTTTTATAAATGCTTCGTATAAAGAGATAAACTCAGGCCAGCCTTGTCTTAGCCTGTCATAGAATCTTGTATGCCATTGTGAGTCTGTATCTGCACCTAGATCTCCACCTGTATGGTCTAGATTATCATCTAATGTGCTTAATGGTACATCATATAGATTAGCAACCATCTTATCAAATGGGTATTTTTGTTTGTCAAACTTTATAATTTTTGTCATTTATCTCTCCTTGATAACATATAGCCTTCTATTCTTTCGACAGGTAGATTCTTAATTAATCTATTATCTAGGTCAGAAAACTGTGTATTTTTATAATTCATTTTATGCATTAAGCCTTCAAAGTCAAATTTAGCTCTATTAAGATTATTATTTCCTAATAAATAGCCTCCTTCAATAATATTATTTGCAAGCCATCTATGAGTATGTATCTTTAGCTCAGGTGTGTGAGGTAAGCTACCCATATCATTGTGTGCAAAAGCAATAGGAATATTATCTATATCAGATAACTCCATACAGTCTTTAATTTTAACTCTTGGGTGTTCTGAGGGATTATATAAGTCAAATCCTATACACCTATCCTCACCAAAATGCTTACATAATATATCAAAAGAAACTGCCCTTGCTGTTCCCATTACAACTATATAGCCTTCATCTGGGACGTCCAGATTAACTACTATATCATTATAAAATGTATTAACATAATAGCTACTACCGAATTGATCGTGATCATCAAACTCTGGATTTTCAAACCAAAAGTCAAACTCTTCTGCTTTATTTAATTTTCTATTCATATCTAAACTCTCCTATTGTGTCATATTCTTTATTACTAATGCACTTATAAATTAATTCAAGAAGTACATCATCTGAGCTAATATATTTTTTAGCCATATTAAAATTATTCTGTGCAAATGGTAGCATATCATAATACTTCTGTTTTGTTATACTATTTAATATTGTGTCTAACTCATCAAGTGTATTCCATTCTATTATACCTCTCTTGTCAAAGAATTCAGATATATTCTTGGCACCTCTATATATCGGAATGTTACCTGTTATAAAACAATCAATGATCTTTTCTGTATAGTAAAAGTTGTCTACTGAGTTTTCAATAGCTACTGAAAACATATAGTCATTTAGTGTTGATGATTTTAATTTAACTTCACCTGCAGGTCCTCCAAAAAGATCTATTTTATCAGAAAACATATCAGCAACATTATGCCTCATAGGCCTATCTATCCCTCCCTTGTTAGAGTACAACATTGATACAAGCTTTGTCTTGCCATTTACATTTAATCCATGAGATTTTTGCTCTATACAGACCCAATCTGCTGGAATAAATTTATATTTATTTGGATCCTTATCTATTAATTGCTTATTAAATGTAAATATAAAGTCTAGTAGATCTTCAACTTCCTGAATGTCATTATATGGTTTGTATTTGTGTGCAATTGGCTCCATTACTAGGCCTACCTTGACTGTTGAGTTTACAGATGAAATTAATTCTCTATCTAGATAGCTATCTGTAAATACTGTTATGCCTTCAAATGACTTTAGTCCTCTAACCCATTCAACATTTTCTGGTCCAGTAATAAGTGGTGAGCTATCTATTCTTATACCACACTCAAGGCCAGCTTCTTTCCAGCTATTTGAGTGAGCATTATTTGTATCCCATATGTTTACTTTTACAGCCATAACCCCTCAAACTCCTTTAATATAGTACTACCATAATTATCTCTAAATCTCTCTCTCTCAGTCTTATAATCTCCACCAAAGTGGTTTTCATTTATCACACTATCATCACCTATAGACTGCTTTAGGTTCTTTAAAGTTGACTCATTACATATTTTTGCAAGAGTGTCCTCTCTAACATCTTGGAATCCTATAAACTCAAGAATCTTTGTAAATGAAGAGACTGGGTCGGCTTTTATATCTTCGTACTTTATAAACATGATGTGTTTAATATCACTATTGTTATTTAGCCATCTATTAAGATGGATTTTATACTCTTCTATTATCTCACCTCTTCTATCATCTCCCCAGCTTTCATACTTTAGCAGAGAATATACAACATCAACTGGATTTCTATATAAATAGATTACTCTGTCAAATCCCTCAGTGATGCCTTCATCTCCATTTCCTACTTCTCTATCGTGTAAGTGAAAGCCCCAATGAAGTTTAGAGTTGTAAAATGATGTTGGTAAGCAATATTCTCCAAGATATTTTTCCATTACCATTCTTACCCAGTGACTTCCTGTTCTTGGGTAAGAAACTAATTGTGTTATGTTTTTGTCAAAGTTTTTCATATGTATAATATAACAATTTTTTGTGAATTACTTAACTTTTTTAATTTCATATTTTTATCCATTCTTTTGGTATTAAGTCATTTGTATTTAGTTTCTTATCTGTTCCAAACCAAGTCATAGGTGCAACAACTCTTTTGTCACTATTTCTATTTAGCCAAGCAGCCCACCAACTAAATGTACTATTTGCTATAACGTTGTCGCTACACATAGACATTGTATACATATCAATATAGTCCTTCTCGCCTTCAATAAAGTTAAATTCACTACTAAAGTTATCCTTACACCAGTTGATATCATCACTAAAGATTATGTAATTACTGTATAACTTCTTATCTGCTAGTAAGCCTATAGCCTTTGAGTAGTATTCCATATTACATACTGGATGCATTGTTGGGTATTTTATATAATCACCCCTTCTTATATGTATCCCAAGACTATTGAATAATATGTTTCCGTATTTATTATCTATATAATCTTCTATCTCTTTTGTTGGTGAGAGCATATCATATATAAAGCCACCATAGTCATAAAAGTATTGCTCTGACTGAAAGTATCCATCTAGTGAGACGTTTGGCGGTATTTCATTATATTCAAATGACTGCTCTTTGTAGATATTGTTTTGTATACTTTCTGATATCTTTATATTTCTAAGTATATTATCTTTATACTCATTATATCCTGGAGGTATTGTGCTTGTCATTTCTACACCATCCCTTAAAGATGCTGCCTTTGCAGCTGCTAACTGAAATAGTGTATTTCCGAGGCCATTATTATTGATACTATCTTTTATAATTACACTTGCCATTATAACCTCATCATTCCGTAGTCTACATTTCTTTGTTGTATATCACTCCATCCATCCTCTTGATACATTAGCCAAGGGTGGAAAGCATATGCATTTAGCTGGCCAGCAGCTTGCATCTCTGCATATTGTACATCAATTTGTCTGTTAATGAATCTTGTTGCTTCAAGTAGCTTGTCGTAGGCGGTATCTTTTATAATATAAGCTGATGTTGTATATGCAAAATTACATTTTACTATTTTGTCATTTACTCTTGTATATGGCTTTTTGTGATTGCAACCTAAATAGATCATCTCCCAATCTTCTGGTATATTACTATAGCCTTCAAAAAACTTTTCAAGCATATTGTCAATAAATACTACATCATCTTCCAATATAAGAATTGACTTTAGGCCCCTTGCCTTTGCCTCTGATATTATATTAAAATGTGATAGATAGCATCCTACCTCTCCTGAGTTTAAGTTTTGGTGTCTAGCTTGTGTATTGCCATCTACTGCCTCAAACCTTCTAAAGTTTATAGAAAGATCTTTTAACCTAGACTTTGACCTTATCATTCTATCTGGTCTTGACTTCATATTTACAACATAGGTCTCTTCAAACATGTTATTAAACTTTTTTGAAAGTTTTGTCTCATTTCTTATGAATGTATCTTTACAAAAGTCAAGCAGCTCATCCTTCTTGGATCTTAACTCAGTCTGTCTACCTTGATCATGCTGATCAGACTCAAGAATGAAATTATTATTTGATCTCTTAAGGTTGCCTTTATATTTGTGCTTAAAGTAATAGCTTAACCATAAATCTTCAATAAATTTGTACTTATCTGGCAAATTATCAAAAAGTTCGTTTTCGGTAAACACACGAATTGGTAATATCATACCACCAGTACCACAGTAATCGACATCCTCTCCAGGAGTATCAACTCCTTCCTTATCCCAGTAGGACTCTTTTATTCTATGTGCATAAAATGAAAATATTGTATCTGGTCTATATTCTGATAAGAATGTCTCTACCATATCTTCACCAAATTGTACATCATCATCTATAAAAATACATGGGCCTTCGTATTGATCTGTTAGATTCTTTGCAAAATAGAATCTTCCTATTCCTCCTACATTATCTTTGCTATGGTGAACTTCAATATTATATGATAGCTTATACATTGACACTATTTCATCTAGTTTTTTACTATCATCAGCATTATTATTCCAAATATACAAATCGAATTCATGAGTTGTTTGGCCTTCAAGCATTGCAAGAGTTCTAGGTATATTATCTGTCCTCTTCCAATTACACATTATAATTGGTGTCTTCATTTCCTTAATCCCATTTCTCTTTCTTTATTATCATGCCAGTCATTATCACTAACTTGTTTTTCCAGTGTTTTTCTATGATATATTGCATAAAGCTCTTCCTCTGGTAGTGCTGCGAATGTGTCTTGCCCTATTAGTCTTCCGTGAGGTATTGGATTAAAATGAATACCTTTATTATTTCTGAATAGCCTGTCCTGAACATCTGGCCAGTTAACTCTACCTTTTTCATCTAAGACCCAACCTCTTGAAGCTCTATATTCCTCTGTAAGCCCTTCTACAATATTAGTTCTTGGTAGAAAGAATACATCAACATCATTTGTACTTATTAGATTATGAACTATCATATAGAATCTTTCATCAAGCAATTCATCTGCATCTAAATAGAATAAATAGTCTGTATCTGCTTGTGTTGCCAGCCAATTTTTTTGGTCATGAATTGCCTTATCTACAGGCTTTTCAAATGATATAATATCATCCTTATAGCTTTCAATTATATATTTTGTCTTATTATTTGATCCGTTTGAGTCTCGAACAATATAAACTTTGTCACTAGTGCCTTTTAATTCAGTAATTTGTTTTAATAATTGATTAAGTGATTCATCTTCATTCTTACAGAGAATCATGTATCCTATAGTGAGTTCTTTCGCCATAATTTTTCTACCTTACTGTTAAATTTATAATCTAATAATTGTATTCCTCTTAGCTTAGCAGTGAAAAAAGTTCTATAGCTATCACCTAAACCAAAAGTATCTGTCTTATATGTTGCCTTTAATACTGTTTTATAGAAGTTTCTTGGGTCTGCCTGCATTTGAAGAACTGGTATATCTAATGCCAATATTTCAGGTGTTGTATCTAGTGTTCTTAAACCTACAGATTCAACCCATCTATTAAATGCACTATATGATACTTTATCCAATGACATACAATGAGTCTTCTTTAGGTGTTCTGCATTTAGTACAACTAATACTTGCCTCTTACTTGCACCTTCTAGCCCTTTGTATCTACACTCAATTAACATACCTCTTTCTAGTTTAGCTATATTTGTTGGGTACTTACCTTGCACTCTAATCAAGTGCTCATTTAATCTACCTTCTACCTTTTGCTTAGCCATCGAATTTTATCTCGCCCATTTCATTACATGCCTCTAAGAATCTCTTAAAGTGCTTAGTGTCTTTTGTTTCTAATTTAGACTCATACTTTAGTGTGCCCTGCGAAGCACTAGAAGCCTCATCTTCTGTTAGCTGAACAATTGGTGTGTATGACCAGCCCCATTTATCCTTGCGCCCCTCAGGATATATCATTCCTCTCTCAGTCTGTATAGTTGTTGGGTACCAATATGATTCTCCATCATCAAATCTTAGGTCTTTCATTAATTTTGGCATATTCGATTCATACTTTTCTATATCAAAGTCTGGGTTCTTTTTATAATTTAACGGATTTTCATTAGTATAGAATCCACTTCCAACACACATCTTTGACACTCCATGTCTATCATCAAGCTCTTGTATTACATGCTTTTCATTTGTTATTGGGCTTACTACCCATTCAGCTTTGCTATTATCCATTATACTTTCTCCAGTTTTGGTATGTTTAACTTAATCTTTTTTGCAAACTTTGGAAGATTTGATTCAAGTATTTTATCAAAACTTTTTGTCATTTCATCCAAATTAAAGTCTTCTCTTATTAATCTTGCCTGCTTTCTTGCATCTGGTATATATGTCTTATAATTCTTAAATACATCTTTTAATATACTTGATGCATAGCCATAATCAACATAAAACCATTTCGAGCCTTTTAATATCATATTATTTGCTGCAGATTTGTCCACTTCCATTAGCTTACCTGGTAGCTTAATTGCATGTGTAGTGAAGTCTACTTGTCCTGACCAATTTGATACAATTAGTGGCTTTTGTGTTATACAGAATTCTGCTAGTGGCCTTCCATATCCTTCACCATGAGAAAATGACACCATAGCCTTAATCTTTGGATGATTATATAAACCATTCATCTCGTCTTCAGTTAATTTACCTTCAAGAACATATATGTTTGGAGGATTATCATATCCTTCAGTAATTTGTTGTATCTTTTTATCTATTTCGTTATATTCAAGTATGCTAAATGTTGCACCAGATGTCTTTATTACTAGTGCTGGCCTCTTTGATTTGCCTGTATTCTTAAATGTTTCTAAGAATGTCTTTATTGTTCCACCAATATCTTTTCTGTCATGGCCAAACCCTCCTGCAATCCAATGTCCTGTAAATAAGAAGCAAAAGTCTTCATCTATATTGTCTAGGCTATCTACTATTGTAGCTGGTATCTCAGCCTTGTCAACCTTTCTAAATACATCTGTATCTATTCCTTCAAATAGTACGTCTATTGGAACTTCACACTTAAGCGAGCCTATAATTTCACCTGTTTGGTCATTTTTTTTATCATATACTGTATCCACAAGAATTTGCCTTGCGTGGTGTGATGGTACGATTACTCTGTCCATTCTATTACAGCCATCTATCCACTCGTGAGGTGCCTGTGTTGTTTCTATTCCAGCAGTAATTCCTATATTATATTTTGCAACTTTCTTGAATTCATTAGGTACTGATAGCTGCATGAATACATCAATTTGTTGCTTTTGATCTTTAAGTACATACTTTTCAAATTCTGGAAACTTATCATTTGGGCAGTCTCCCCAGTTTGTTGGAACACATTTAATATCAAACCTATCCATAGCTATTAAGCTTTTTAATAGATCTCTTGCATGATCTCCATATCCAGATCTTGAAAATATTGGGGCCTGAAAGCCTATTGTTGTTTTACTCATCTTATAACTCCCGTAGGGTATTTTATTAATTTATTATTTGTTTTTCTTTTTAGTGTAAATATTTTTCTAGGCTTAAATGAATTAAGACAAATATCAATAGAGTTAGATACGCCATCTGCCATTGCTTGCGCAGTAAAATTATTTGCTAAGGCCCATTCTCTACCTTTTGTTCCAGCTGAAGATCTTTCATCTTTGCTTAATGAATATACACTATTTATTGCATTTGTTATATCACTTACACTAACTCTACTATCATAAATATAAGGTGTTACTGGTGAACCTACCAAGTTTATTTGTGGCCACATTGGAAATGCCCATTCACCATGTTCTTTATATCTACCATTACTATTACTTGGCCAAGATTCTGTATAGTCATTTACTGTTAGGTCATTACCTTTTTCATTCTTAAAGCCCATCTGGTCCTGCAGGCCACCTATACAGCTTGCAATAATTGGTGTTCCTGACATTATTGATTCCATTACACTAAGACCAAATCCTTCAGCTGAGCTTGGTTGACAGGTTACATCTGAAAGATTGTATAGATAATTTAGCTGATTTGATGGTATCTTTCCACTTGAGAATATAACATTTGCTTTAGGAGCTAATGCTTTAACTACTGCAGGGAGATCTGTTCCATTTTGATCTATTGGATCTGTATGTAGTATTAGAAATGCATTTTGCCTTTCAGCCTCAGTCTCTAGTGAATCAACAAATGTTTTATATGCTAGTATTAAATCTTGTGGTCTCTTTCTTTGTATATTTCTGCTATTAAATAGTAAAACAAAAGAATCATCACTTAGTTGTGGGAAATATTTATCCTTAAATTCAATTAAGCCCTTATCAGATTTGTCAAGTGGCTTAAATACCTTTTCATCAACTCCATGTGGTACATATGTTAAATCTACACCTTCTTTTCTCGGATTCTTTTGGCATACATGCTTATTTATATTATATGTTTGTTTTGATATTGCAATTAGTGAATCACAACAGTCATAGAATGGCTCATTCCAATGAGGAAAAGGAAGGTCATCCCATATATTATAGTACATAATAGGAGTAGTTTGTCTTAATTCATGCTCCATTTGATATAGCCAACCCCAAAACCTTGGGTCTGTAAAGTGTATTATTGCATCAGGCTTCTCGATTGATAATATCTGCTGTAATATTTGCTTGTTTCCATAACCATCTACTGGATATAACTTAAGATAGAAGTTATCAACACCGCTATCCCTTTTTACATCCTCATTTTTACTTAAGTCAACTACATTACCTTTATCTGGTGATTGTAGTGCACCTGCTATCTGTACCCAGTCATATTTATCTAAAGACTTTAGTACTATTTCTTTACTCATTGTGCCAACACCAGACGGTAGCCTAATATCATCACCTAATAAGAGTATCTTCTTCTTTTTTGTCATAACCTTTTCCCTAATTATTTATTAAATTTGCTTCTAAACTCTTTGTCTTTAATATACATTTCCAAAGTTAAATTAACTAACTTTTGAAAAGTAATACCTTCCTTAATACTAAGAATTTTGAACTCCTTGTGAATGTTTTTATCTACGTTCACAGATGTTAACCTTTTTTTGTGTCTATCCATCATAACCTCCAATTATATTTGTATATAAATATATATTCATTATGAAATAATTACGACTTTCTTATTATTTTTTTTAGCTTCTGTGAGTGCATGGTTAGTTCCTCTTGCCTCGTTTCCAGTTGCTACAAATCCTATAACTACATCACAATACTTTGCTAACATAACATTTCTTATAAAGAAGTGCTTTGTATTATATTGCTTTCCGTAATATTTCTCGTTAAGTGCTGAATAAAAATTGTAGACAGTATGTGCCGGATTAAATTCAACATATTTACAGTTAAATTCTAGTGCAAACTTCTTTGCATACCTGTCTGCACCATCTTTGCATCCGCCACTAACAATTGTTAACTTTGACCCGAACTTTTTCTGTAAGTTAAAAATTGTGTCCTTAACCTTCTTTCTATTTTCGTATTGCCTACTTCCTATTATTCCTACTTTCATTTTCTATTCTTATTTCTATTTGGTCTATATATATACCATGCCCTTTCGTGAAAATAGTATAATATCATTTTTGTAAAGAGCTCAAGTCCTCCCACCTTTAGCCCAACAATTGGGTCTCCTGTAATTAGCCAACCTAATGCCATTGTGTCCAATGTTCCTATAGCTCTCCACGTAATAGTTTTAACTATGTGCCTTTTTCTTGCTGGCCAACTATTTCTTACAATCACAAGGAACCCTCCTTTCTCATTTGAGCTCTAATCTTTGTTGCTGAAATTTGTTCAACTTGATTAGGTGGTACGTGTTCTATAACTTCATATCCTACACCTCTACCATAATTTACTGATTCTATGTCTGGAACTATTGTTATTTTTATTCTACCTTCATCTATTAAGCCTTTTAGCTCACTACTTAGATTTGTTAGAACCTCATGTGGTGTCCAAGGTTGATTTTCATTTGGTTTAACATCTCTTATTGCTATCCATACATTCTTACCTTCATTAAGCCTTTGATCTATTAACCATCGGTGTCCTTTGTGCCAAGGCTGCCACCTTCCTATAAACATTGAGTACTTTTTCATATCCCTTTATCCCTTTTTACATTTATTGCTATTGCTCTTTTGCCAGACTTATTTGGGTCCATATCATTTATAATATATCTAGGGCCTCTTTCAATACCCATAATTAATTTATCATATGGGATTCCACTTTTTGTTAGCTCACCTATCGTAAGCCCCTTTAATGTCTCTGGTCTAGCAGTTGTTAATATTATCATATGGCCATCATCATACCATTCATTTAACTTATCCACTGTTGCCTTTATTGGTTCTGCATCTGTAGATTCATATGTTTCAAATTTTCTGTACTTAAATATTGTTCCATCAATGTCGCAGAAGTATGTATTTTTCTTCTTTCTATTAAATTCAATACCTTCAAGGCACTCATCAAGTGTCGGAGAGCCTGTTGTATCAATATCTATAAAGTGCTCTATTGGCTTTTCATAATCTTGTGCAAAATATTTCTCTCTTCCCCTTATATCAGTTGTGTGTACATATATCTCAGTGACATCATTTGTCTCTTTTAATTCATCTCTCATATCTCTATAAGGTGCAACTACTGACACTACTGGTGTAAACCCTTTATTGTCTAGGAATCTACAAAGGTCTAGTACTGACCTTATATTCTTTCTCCTACCTTCTGGACTATAATTAAAATTTTGAAATAGATCCCTTAATCCATCTCCATCTATGTGAATACAATTATCACTACATCTATCTATAAGTGCTTTTGCTAATGTTGTCTTTCCAGCTCCTGGCTGGCCTGTAAACCAATATATCATTTTACTAACTTTCTATTTTGTTTTGGGCACAATTCATAATTTTTCTTGAATGAACAGTATGTGCAACCTGTTCTTAGTGCTGGATAGTTTGCATCTTTATTGTGCTTTCCATCATCTGTAAATGCGTGGGCTATAAATTCAGTTAATAGCTTTTTTGTTTTATTCATAGAGACCTTACCATGTGGAGGTCTATATTGTTGTATCCTTTTTTGGGGGAAGTCAAAGTTTTCATATAGCTTTCTTTTGACTATAAAGTATTCTATGTTTATATTTTCCTCTGGTACATCATATTGCTTTGAGAAATACCTTTTGTATATTCTAAGCTGATCACCTTCTGCCTTTTTCTTTTTTGCCTTCCAACCAAACATTGAAGTTTTAATGTCATATATTGTAATTGTGTCACCTTGCTTCATTACAATATCTGCAAAACCCATTAACATTATATTTGAGTTGTCATCACTTTCGCATAAAATTGGTATTTCAACACCAAGTAGTTCTGTATTCTTTTTTGAAAAATATGCACCTCGCCTTTTCTTAAAGTAGTCTATAATTAATACACCTTCATCATAGAATTCTTGCATTTCTGCAGGATCAGAAAAATGGCCACCAGTGTCTTTTACTGCTTTTTTATATTCTGTTGCCATACATTCTTTTAACATCTTTTCAGAGTCGAATGCATTTGCTGCGACAGCAGTTTTTTCATACATTGTTGTTAAGTATTGTTGTAATACCTCATGCATTGCCGTACCAAATACTAGAAACATAGAAGGTATAAATTCTCTGTGTTTGTCAATATATGTAAGCTTCCATTGTAGTGGGCAACCTTTATACATATTTAACTGGCTGTATGAGATGGTCTTTTTCCCCATCATTCTGGCCTTTATAGCTAAGTCTTTTGGTGTTTTTATTTGCATATATAAATATAATAAAAATAACGCAAGAAAAAAAATTTCTAACGTAAAATGCTAAAAAGTTATTAACAATTTATTTTAATTTTGACCAGTTAACTGGTGCTACATAAGGTGGAGATCCTGGATGTGGTCCTGTCCATATTCCTTTTATTTGATCAAGATGTTTAACTACAGAGTCTGTATATTTTTGAGCTACAGTCTTATATCGCTTTGATGTAAATGCATCATATATCTCAGATGCCATCTTAATTGGTGTACCTGGGAATACAATCATATTAGATATTCCAGGAAGGAAGCCAGGACTGTGTGGTATTACAGGCAAGAATGACTGGCCAGTCCAGTATGTAATAATTGCAGTTGCAGGTAATAAATACGGTGGCTTACCTAGATTAGCTGGGACCTTAGCCTGCATTTCAAAGCACTTCTTCCATGCGCTAAATAAGACCTTTACCTTACCTCCAGTAAATTGATACTTACCAGTTACTGCATCCCATTTCCAATCATTAGGTGGCTTTGCCTCATCTTCTCCTCTAGCTTGCTTATCTTGGTCTCCCCACCCATTATCCCAACTTGTTGTTCTTATTGCAATATTTCCAACTGGGTCCATAGCTGGTATTCCTATATTTCTATGATAACTTGTAGCTAAAAATGTTGCACACTGGTCAATGCCTTCTGACTTACCTTCACTTAGATAAGTTTCTACCTCACTTCTTAGCTGTCTATCTTTAATCATTTTATTTCTGCCTGGTCTTTTCTATAAGTTTATCAAGGTATTGCTTTGCCTTAAGAAGGTCTTCAATACCATTCTTATGCTTCCATCTTGTAACATACTTTATTATATTACCTTCAAAGAAGTCAAGGTTATGAGAGTGGGCATATTCCCACATCTCTATTCCCCTTGTATAATGAAGAGGGTGTTTTACGTTATCATTTTTAGACAAGCTTTAACCCTTTATCATCCTTTTTCTTCTTAGGTAGAAATGCATCATTTATGTGGCCACATTCATCACACTTAAATATTTGCATAGGTACTAAGCTTTTCTTTCCATTTGGTGATACTACTGCAGACACTTCCTTAAATAAAAATACTGGCACAAATGTTTGGTTTTGACACTTATCACAGCAAACGTCTTTCATGTCTTCTGGTTTTATATTTAATTTCATATTGCCTGTATTATCCATCAGTTTTCTCGCCTTCTTCTTGCTTTGGTATCATAGAGATAATTAAGCTAATCTTTTCTTCTGCTTCTGCAATTTTTGATATTGCCTTATCCATTTCATCTAATATCTGTGGGTGTTCTCCTACTCCTACAGATTGATTAGTATAAAGATTTAATATTGCTATTCCTTCTGCTTTTTGTGCCTGATATCTTTTAACCAATGCATCTAAAAGTTGTTGTGCTTGAGTCATATTTTCTCTCCTTACATCATTCCAAATCCACCACCCATTGGTTGGGCAGCTTCTTCTTCATTGTTATTTTCATTAATAATTATACACTCAGTTGTTAAAATTGTACCTGCAACTGAAACAGCTTTTTCTAATGCAACTCTTGTTACTTTTGCTGGATCAATAATACCAGATTTCATCATATCAACAACTTGTTCTGTTCTTGCATCAAAGCCCATAGTAAAAGGTACAGAGTCTTCATCTGACATTCCATCAAATGCATGAATCTCATTCCAGATATTTGCTGCATCAAGGCCTGCATTTTTCATAATGATTTCAAATGGCTCTTGTACTGCTTCCATCACAATTCTATAGCCTGTAATTTGGTCCTCATTTTCAAATACATCATCAACAACATCATCATCAAAGCAACTTCTTAGTGCAATTCCTCCACCAGGTACTATACCTTCATCAAGTGCAGCCCTAGTAGCATGTAATGCATCCTCAACTCTGTCCTTCTTTTCCTTCATTTCAATTTCTGATTCAGCACCTATTTTAAGAATTGCTACACCTCCAGCCATCTTTCCAACTCTTTGCTGATATACTTCTTTTTCATAGTCTGAGTCTGATGTTTCAAGTAGTACCTTAATCTCGTTTACTCTATTTGCTATTGATTCTGGGTCACCTGCACCATCAACTATTGTTGTTGACTTTCCACTAACAGTTACTGTTTTTGCACTACCTGCAAAGTCTGATACATTAATAGTATCTAGTTTATGACCTTTATTCTTACTTATTACTGTTCCTCCAGTAATTGTTGCAATATCCTCAAGCAATTGAGTTCTCTTTTCACCAAATTCAGGTGCCTTTACTGCAGCAACCTTAAGTGTTCCCCTTGCCTTATTTACAATAAGTCCAGCTAGTGCCTCGCCTTCAACATCATGAGCAACTATTAATAGTGGCTTGTCTTGTGCGATTGCAGCTTCTAATGGTTTTACTAACTCTTTAAGTGTTTGAATCTTTTTGTCAACCAATAATATCCATGGGTCTTCAAATTGTGCATGCATGTGATTATTATCTGTAACAAAGTATGGTGATATATAACCTCTATCAAATTGAACACCTTCTACTGTTTCAAGGTATGTATCATTTGTTCTAGACTCCTCTACTGTAATTACACCTTCTCTTCCTACTTTATCCATTGCAGTTGCAATTAACTTACCAACCTCAGCATCATTGTTTGCTGAAATTGTAGCCACCTGTTCTATTTCTTCTTGAGAAGAGATATCTGTTGCTATATCATCAAGCTTTTCTACTACTGAAGTTACCCCAATATCCATTCCCCTTTTTATATCAACTGGATTAGCCTTTAGTTCTGTGATACAATTAAAACCTCTTCTTAGTATTGAATTTGCTAATACAGTGGCTGTAGTTGTTCCATCACCTGCCTCATCGTTAACTTGATTTGCAACCTCTTTTACCATTTGTGCACCTGCATTTTCAACTTCATCTTCCAAAAATACTTCCTTTGCAACAGAAACACCATCTTTTGTTGATACAAACTCACCATTTTTTTCAAGAATTACATTTCTACCTTTAGGTCCTAAAGTTGCACTAACTGCTGTTGAAAGTTTTTGAACACCTTTTCCAATTAGGCTTCTTGCATCTTCGTTAAATTCAATTCTTTTCTTCATTATTTTGTCTCCTTATAAATTGTTAAAATTTCATCTTCTCTACATACGATGAACTCTTCTCTATTAACTTCAAGTCTTTTAGCTGAAAATTTTGGATAGTATACTACATCGCCTACCTTACATTGCATATGACCTCTTTTTCCAGTATTTAGTAGTGGGCCGGGACCTACTGCTAATACTTCGCCTTTAAGTGATACTTCTGCATCAACTTCTGGCATAATTACTCCACCTGATGTCATTTCATCTGGTTCTAATCCTTTTAATACTACATTTCCTCCTGTTGGTGTAAACATTATATTGCCTCCTTATCTTTAATTCTTAATTTATTTTCTATTTCATGTGAGCTTCTTACACATGATATTCCTAATTGGTCTTTCATTACTTCTGGTGTTGTGCAAGACTGGTTAAAGCTTGCAAAATCTGTTTTACTTGGGAACCTTCCACAACCTGCAAATAGACACCCAAATGCATTTGATAAATAATCTGCAGCTGCGTAGTCACACTTTCCTATTAAGTCACATCCTGGCTTGAAGCTTTTTGCAGCTTCAATTCCCATATCGATCATCTTCTCTCTTAATAGCCAATGTAAACCTACAATAAACTCTTCCTCGCAAAACTTAAGCCTTCTCATCATCTGTCCTCTAAGAGAATTAATATTTTGCTCAACTACGTATGTACATTCTCTTGACATTAAATTAAACAATTCAGGATTTTCGCTTTCAGATACTCTGTGCTTTTCCAGTTCAGATAGCGTTTTTATGGTTTTGTCGCGAAAGTCTGAGTTCTTCTCCATTAACTCATATACCTGAGTATAAACCACATATGTTGGGTTTGGATTAACCTCATATTGCTTAAATTTAATTCCTACTCTAGCCCTTGAATGTTGATCATATTGGCAAATTGGTGTCCCTTTTACTCTATATGTTATCATACCAGAAGCCTGATGCCAATTCAAAATGTCTACTTCTAGACCTTTCACTCCACACTTTATTTCAATGTTATTAACTTTCATAAAATAATTCTTTATCCTTTTTGCTTAAATCTTCAAATTTATATTCTCTTATCTTATGTAATACAACATCTGTATTTTCAAATATTACACTCAGATATAAACCTATAAATGGGAATTGTTTTTCAACAACACTTACAAGTTCTTTATAGAGTATTGCCAATGACTGCTCTTTTACATTATCACCAAACTTTCCTGATGCATTGAATCCTCTCATTGATACTAATGAAAGTAAATTTTGGCCAAAATGATATGAGTGTTGATAGCTTTGTGGTAAGAATGTTCTACCAGACTGCCAACTTGATTGATCTTCATTTAATACATCTGCATATATTTGCTTTAAGTCATTAAATGTTTTCTTTTCTTCTGATGATAGTTTTCTTTTGCCTACAGTAATAATGTCTACATCAGACTTATTATTGTCTCTGCATCCTATACTCATAAAACTTGTGAATGGGGTCTGAGTGTGGTAGTCAAATAGCCATCTTGGTACACCTCTTACTCTGAATATAAATTGTACCATTTCTCTTGCTTGTGGTAGTGTATTGTGAGTCAATACAGCTTTTACAACCTCAAACTTACCTTCAGGAGTTGTTTCTGGCCATTTTTGCTTAAACTTATTGTCACCCCAAGTAGAAGTACTTGTCACAAACATTGACTTATAAGGATTTGTCATGTGGTCTTCTAATGTGACCTCAACCTCATCAATCATATCGTGAAATTCAGTAACAACTGGTGGCCTCTCTTCTGGGAGAGTTCCCATAACTTTTCTTAGGTTTTCTACAACCTCGTAACTTAATTTATCTTCCATAATTTTATATAACCTTTATAATATAATAAATATCTCTTAAATATAAAAATGTAACGAATCAAATTTTATATTTATTTTAATATTTTCTACTTTAGTATTTTTATCAAACCAGATTTTTATCATTTTGCATATAGATATAAAGTCATGGTTAAATAGCCCTACGTTTGAGGACCTAAAGTTTACACTTACATTTAATGTATTATTTCTAAGTAGAATATGAACATATGACAGGCACTCATCATCTGTAAATACAAATCTTCTACTATGTGAGTCTTCCTTCTTTCCATAGTATCCTGATAGCTCTGATTCTATCTTTTTTGTGAATTTAGCTAATTGGAATTTATAACTGTCAACTTCAAGCTGCATATAGTCATTTATATTCTCCAACCCTGTATATAGATCTTTTGATGCCCAACTTTCCACATCGTCATAAGACATATCTAAATCCATCTTATAATTTATAAGCTCCTTAGTACCACCAACACTAGCTCCGTATTCCTGTAATGCAGTCATTGCTGTTCCTATTTGGTGCTCTGGGCTTAATAAAAATTCATTATACATTTCTATAATGCCATTAATTCTTTTTGCAATAGATCCTGGATCATCCTCTCCATCTATTACCCAAAAGTTTCTATGCTTTTCAAATCTAATGCATAGATCTTTATATATTCTTGCCACATGCTTTATTGACGACCAAGACTGGAATTCATCTCCCCTATTACAATATCTCCTATGCAACTCTGCCTCACTAATGTCAAAATAGAAAACTATATTGTCATTAAGATAAGATATAAACTCATGTTCTCTTTCTTCATTATTGTCGAATCTGTTATGTAGCATGCCGTAAGCCATTATTGACATCAAGCCTCTATCGTTTAAGAGGACGTCATAGTCGTTGCCAGATTGTATAATTTCCCAAACCTTTTGGTATTGAGTTGTCTTACCTGAACAGTCAGGTCCTTCAAATATCAATTGTAGTCTTTTATTCATCATTAAACCTTTCATAAATTTTATTTAAGAACATTGTCTCACTATCTTTAAATCTACCAAGAGATATTAGCACCAATTCACCAGGTTCTATTTCCTCAAAACCTTTCATCTTATTCTGCCATATAAAGAAGTCTATTGAGCCATTGTCATCTTTTAGTGTTGCAATACCCATAGGCTTACCAGAAGACTTACTTCTTTTTGCAATATATTTATCTACTATACCTATAATATAACAACCCATCTTGTCACCAAGTTTCATCCTTACTTCACTTGGTAGCATTGTATTTTGAAACTTAAAGTCTCTTTCTGTAAGTATTTGTACCATCTCTTTAATAGTGTCATTTATAAGATACTTTACATTAGTAGACATTGCACCATATTCAAGTTCTTTTAACTCTGTAAAGTTAAACTTTTTATCTTCATAGTCAGGTTGCTTTTTCTTTGGTAGCCTACCTTTATGAAATTGATTATAAGTATCCACCTCCTCATCCCATGAATCAAATGCACCTGCAAATATTAAGTTTTCAACCTTTGACTTATTTTTAATTTCAGATCTGTCCAAGAAGTCCTGGAAGCTATTATATGGTGCGTGATTTAGTATTAGCTCCACATCACTAGGTGAAACAGTCTTAATTGCATCAAAGCCAAATAGTATACTTTTATCAACTATTGTAAATCCTTTTTGAGATGCATTTATATTTGCACGTTCAACTTTAAAGCCTAGTTTCTTTGCAACATTAATGTGCTTCATCATATCAGTTCCTGGTTCAGAGTTGTCAAGCATAACCTTCATATATTCAATTGGGTAATTTGCCTTAAAGTATCCACCCCAATAAGATATTAATGAATAAGATACAGAATGGGCTTGATTAAAGCCATAGGCTGCAAATGCAGCACACTTTTCAAATAGATCCATTGCATCTGATTCCTTGATATGAACTGATAAGCCTTTGATAAACTTTTCCTTGTATAGACCAATATTCTTTTGCCTTTGCTCCATTGATTCCCAGTCACGGTACTTAACTAATACCTTTCTAAACTTATTTGATTCTGAATCTGTAAACCCTGCAATAAGTGCCAGTTTCATAATTTGTTCTTGATAGGTAATAATTCCATATGTTTCTTCTAGGACTGTGTTAAGTGGTTCTGGCCACCTTTCGTACTCACCTGAATGTTTACGTTTGGCATACTCAGTTGGCATACCTTCCATAAGTGGGCCAGGTCTTAATAGTGCAGAAACTGCTGATAGTTCAGCAACTGAGTCTGCCTTAACATCTTTTAAGATACCTTTTGCTGTGCCTGATTCAAATTGAAATATTGTATCAGTATCTGATGTGTGGAATATTTTCTTAAATGTATATTCATCATCTAGTGGAATGTCACCTAGTTTTAGATTAAGTCCATGCCTTTTATTAACAAGGTCCATAGTTGCACCTACTATTGATACATTTTTAAGGCCAAGTATATCAAACTTTACATATCCCATATGCTTAAGGCCGTAAGTTCCAGTACCTTCCTCCCATGCTGATGATATACCATCACCAATTTTATTTAGTGCAATATTTTCATCTAAGTTTTCAGATGATATAATAACACCAGCTGGATGTGTTCCGTAATTCCTAAGCATACCTCTAATCTTTTCTGCATAGAATTTAACCTTGGGGTATTTTGTAAAGTATTGTTTTAGTTTGTCAAAGTCATTAGCAAGTTCATCAAATGTTTTCTTTTCAGTTGACTCACCAGCCATGATAGTCTTTGTCATACCGAATGTATCCTTTGCAGGGACACCTAATGCACCAGCAACATCTTGTATAATTGCCCTTGTTTTTGCAAGCTGATATACACCAATTTGTTTTACCTTTTCTCTACCAAACCTTTCATAGATGTAATTAATGACCTTTTGCCTTCCATGCCTACATACATCTTGATCAATATCAACAAGATCGACATCACCATCAGTTATAATCTCTGGCTTTTTATTTGTTTCAATGGGGTTTTCCTCATAAATATCCAACAGCCAGTACAACAGACTATTTTGTTTATTACCTGGCAATTTCTTGCCTTTATTTTCGGTTATAAACGCCTGAATCTGCTTGTACTGGTCTGGATATCGTGCCTGGTAAAAATCGATTGCATCACACTCTTGTTGTAGCCAAGCAATATGCTCATCAAGACCTCTTTCCCTAAGGACCTTTGATGCATTCGTAAATATTTTATCTCCAATTAGTATCTTACTCATATTATATCATTTTTGGGAATGAAGCTTTATCTCTACCTAGGTCTAAGAACCTCTCAAAGATTAAACCCCAATCTAGTGGATTGACTTCTGTTAAGCCTAGCACAAATGCAATTAGGCTTCCTGCAACTGAACCTCTACCAGGTCCAATATATATCTTTTCTTTATTACAATATTGTATTATGTCCTCAAGTATAAGAAAGTATCCAATGTAATTCATTTTACGTAATACTGAATATTCATATCTTATCCTATCTTTTACCTCATCTGATATATCATTGCCAAATCTGTACTTAAGTCCATGTTTTATCTTTTCTTGAAATATGACTTGTTCATCATCATATAATTTTGGAAGCTTTACATCGGCATCAAAGTTTGTGTCTTGAACAAGGTCAAGTATTTTGTGACAGTTATTTGCCGATTCAATAAATACATCTTCAGTAAACCACTCATTGCAGTGGTGCTTTTTCCAAGATGCATGCATTTCGTCATAGTTTTTATAATAAAGTTCTCTGGCATGATAACCTTTTAAGTTTTCACAATCAGTAATACCATCCTTATTAGATCTATCTCTAATTGTTATTAGCATGTCATGAACTTCCTGATCATCATAGCGAATATAGTGAGCGTCATTGGTCACAACTGTTTCTATATCAAGTTCTTTTGCAATCTGAACAAGTTGTTTATTACAATCAATTTGTTCTTGCATCTGATGTACTTGTAGTTCTATAAAGTATTTGTCGCCAAATCTGTCCTTATATCTTTTGGCCACACTTTTGGCCTGTTCGTAGTCACCATTCATTAAATGAAACGGTATTTCACCACCTAGACATGCAGAAGTGATTACAAGACCCTCACCATATTTACTAAGCATTTCAAAATCTGTTCTTGGTTTAGAATAGAAGCCATTCATGTGGGCATCATTATTAATTCTAATTAGATTTTTTATTCCTTTATTATTATATGCTAAGACAAGAAGGTGAAAATACTTTCTGTATTTTTGTTTGTTTTCATCTATCTGCCTATCACCCTCAGACATAAATCTGTGATTGTTAACATATAGTTCACAACCAAACACAGGAGTAATACCCTCTTGTCTAGCATACTTCCATAACCTGGCCCAGGATGAGATCACACCGTGATCAGTAATTGCTAAGTGACTTAAATTGTTCTCCTTGCCGAAGTCAATAAGTTCCTGCAACTTTGAAAGTGCATCTCTGGTTGAAAATTCACTATGGCAATGTATTTGTACGAAGCCATTCTTAACATCTTTCCTGGGTTTTATCATAGTACTAATATAACAATTTTTATTGAAGTAAAAAAACTTTTTACGTATTATTTTTGAAAGTTATTAACAATTACATGCAATGGTTCATCCACTTTCCGTAAAACTTAAGGTATTCTTTTTCCAGTCTGCCAAACGTTAGTGTCTTATAGTGCACACTTTCTAGCTTATCATTTGGGAGGTGTGTTGAAAGATAGTTATCTATTAAATTTTGCAAACCTTTTATATCATGATACTGTATGAGATTAGTGGGAAAGCAAAACATGAACTCTTTTGTGCCGTCTTCTCTATTTAGTATATAGCTCCAAAAGTCATCTATATATAATCTTGAATCTATATTACTCTCTACTTGTGATTCCCAAAATTTAATCTCAGCCTTTGCAGCTGGATTTTCATAGAAGCAGGTTGTTAATTTTACTTTCATGTTTTATACCTTTATTTAGTTTTCTATCTAGTGTCTCTTCTGTATATAAGCCAAAGTTTGGCTTTAAGTATACTTCAAATCCACTATCATTTAATTTATTTGCATTATTTATATCATCATCTATACAAAATGCAACCTGTTCGGGGTCAAAGTTATTTATAATATACTTTTCCTTCTCTTCATCAAACACAATTGCATCATAGCATATACCATTGTCCTTAAGCCACTTAATTGTGTCTGAATATATTCTAAAATACTTTTTATATGGCCTTGCGGTAAGAAGTACAACACTATATTTCTTGCATGCGTCTTTCATAAACTGCTTTGCACCATCTAGCACATCTAATGTTGCTTTTACACCACATGTTCTATATTCAGATTTTATTCTATATTGTTCTTTTTTATCAACTTCTGATTTGAATTGACTTAGACTTTCATAGCCAGACCACTTTAAGAATCCACCTGGCCAATCTGCAAGTACACCATCTATATCTATAAAAGCAATCTTTTTATCAGATGCCTTAATCTTTTTCATTACCTTTTCTTGGTTAAATTTAGCCTCTACAACTCTTGATTTGTCCATAAACTTTTCATATAAGTCATCTACACTAAAGCCATTAAGTTGAATTATTCCAAATAGATATTTTAATACATCAACACATTCCTCTAATACATTATCATTTACATCTTCAGTCTTTTTTGATGTGTGCATCTTCCAATCTATTTCATCTAGTACTTCATATACTTCCTTAGATAATGCTAGAACATATTCTTTATTCCATTTTATCTTTAATTCCTTATCATTAACGACATCATCTATTGTAAGATTGTGTTTATCTTTAAAGAACTTCTCTGTAAAGCTCTTTTGTAATTCGAAAATTTCTTTTAATTTATCTTTCATCTTAATTCCTTTGTCCATCCTAGAACTCTATCTAGTACCTCATTTGCCTTTACCTTATGATTCCATTGTGCGAATCTACCTAACATATATATTTTGTCTATCTTATCTAGATTAATACTATTTTGAATTTGGAATGGCAAGCCTTCAAATTTATGTATTATAGGATAAGGTGGAGTTATTGGCTCCACAGACTCATATACCATATAATTATTAAAGTATGTCTTTCTTGACCAGCCTTCTGTGTGACCATAAATATAGTCAAACTTGGATAGCTCACCTTTATTTGTCTGGTAGAAACATTTTGGTAGTGTTGTAAGATCATATTTATCTAGCTCATCTCCATCCCATATTGAACCAAGTGGAGATTCCTTAGTAAGAAGCTTTAGATTAAGTGTGTTTATAACAACATTATAGCTTCTACACATTGAAGGTCCTGCACCATCCTTTGCATATATGTATCCGTGTGAGTCTACCTTTGTAATTCTTTCTCTTTTAAGCTGACCTCTATCAATATCAATTATTTTTAATAGTGTTTCAAATAAGAATTTATAGCTATCCTCACCCATGTCTTCTATTTCTAGGTGCTGTATTTCATTCTTGCCTTCAGATAGGTAGCTTGACTCAGACTTACTTTTTCCTCTAGTAAGTTTTGTATACTTATTCTTAAAACCTGGAGGTAGGACTACGTCTCTTTTTCCATCTTCCTCATACCCAACAATTGCTACAACTGTTTTTATTCTATATGAATGCAAACCTGCATCATTTAATACACTTCTAACGAATTTTTCTGAATTTTCTGTTTTTTGGATTAATCTAGGTCCTGGAATAAACGGTAAATTTAACTGGCCTAGTGGATTTTCATCATAAACAGCATATTCTGGAAAGTAGTATCCAGCTATTAAACCTGCCGGACCTCCACCTAATATACAACCTTGTTTCATTTTATTTTCTTTCATACTTTAATATAACAAATTTTTGTGAATAAAAAAAATTATAAGCAACTTAAATATCTTTCACCTCTGTCACATAGTATTGTAATTGCGTTTGTTTTATCATTATCTCTTAACCATTGAAATGCAGCTTTAACATTAGCACCTGCACTTATTCCTACAAATAGTCCATATCTTAGAGCTAAGTGTCTTGCAGCTGCCTTAGCACATTCAGTTTTAACTGGTACAATATCAGAAACAAAGTTTAGATCTACTAAAAATTTGCTTCCATCACCAATTCCTTGTATGCCATGAAGTCCTGGTTCTCCTCCGCTCATTACTGCACTTTCCTCTGGCTCAACTGCTACTATATTTATTCCTGGAACTTGCTCCTTTAGATATCCTCCTGCACCCATTATAGTTCCTCCAGTTCCTGTGCCTACTACAAATGCCTCTGGCCAGTGATCTGTTAGTTCATAGTATTCATCATGTATTTCTGGTCCTGTTGTTTTGTAGTGTGCCTCTATATTAAGTGGGTTATGAAATTGATTGCAATTAAAGTATCCAAATGTTTCTGCTAAAGTATCTCTAGTTTCTATTGCTCCATCAAAATCTCCGGCATCAACTTGTATTAAGTCTGCTCCGTAAAACTTTAGCATTTGTTTTCGCTCTTCAGACATATTAGATGGCATAACAATTTTCATCTTATAGCCCCTTTCTGCTGCTAACATTGCAAAAGCTATTCCTGTATTGCCCGAAGTTGCCTCTATTAGTGTGCCTCCTTTTTTAATTAGCTTTCTATTTTCGGCATCATTTAATATGTATGTTGCCATTCTGTCTTTAACACTACCTCCTGGGTTCATAAACTCACATTTGCCCCATACTGTATACTTTCCAAATCTAATTGGTATAAGCGGTGTATTACCTACATTTTTGCTTAATCTCATTTCTTTTTCGAAACAAAATCTATTGTATCCTCTTGTGATGGCCACCTTATCTCCTTTTTGCAATCTTTACATACCCACATTATGTTACTGCTACCTTCCAAAAATGATAGCTCTTGCATTTTATGTGTACACTCTTTTTGTATTTTATTTATTTCTTTTTGTAAACCTTTAATCTTATCATTAAGATTTTCTACTGGTTTCATAGTGTTTATCCCTCACAGACAGCACACTCCTTCATGGCATTAGCAGCAATATCTCCTCTAAGAACACTTTCTGTTCTAAAATAATATAGAGTTTTTATACCTTGCTTCCAGGCTTCCAAGTGAACTTGATTAATCCACTTTGGTGTAGCCTCTTTTGGGAAAGCTAGATTAAGAGAGACTGCTTGGTCAATATATTGTTGTCTAATACCACCCTGTCTTACTAGTTCTAATTGGTTAATTTCCTTAAAAGTTTTATAAACCTCTTTAACCGAAACTGGATCATCTAACTCCGTTGAGTCACTACATAAAATTAACTTTCCATTTAAGTAGCACCACTTATCCAATTCTTTAATATCTTGCACACTTCCTCCATCTGCAAGTATTTTATCCCAAGTCTCTTTATTATTTATTCCTGCTTTTCTTAATACTTTTTCTAATTCTTTATTCTTTCTAATAAATGTACCTTTTGCACTTTGTTCTGTATATACATTTGCCGGTATTGGTTCAATTCCAGAACTAACACCACCAGCCAACTTTGAATTTGATACAGTTGGTGCAACTGCTCTTAGGTGTGTATTTCTCATTCCTGTTCCAACACACCATAGTGGTTCACCAAACTTTGTTGCAAGATCTCTTGATGCATGATCAGATTCAGTCTTTATTTGTCCAAATATTCTTCTTGTTTCAAATTGTGCAGGCAAACCTTCAAAAGGGATACCTTTTTGCTGTAGATATGTATGCCATCCTAACACACCTAGCCCTAATGCCCTACCTTTCTCTGCACTCCTCACTGAGTTTTCAAATCCTTGTCTATGCTTAGCCTTTTCAATAAACTCTTGCAAGACACCATCTAAGAACCAAGTTGCTGTATAGATTAGATCTGTATCTTTCCATTCCTCATATTTTGATAGATTCAGTGAGCTTAGACAGCAAACAAAAGAGTGACTTTCATCTGTATGTAATACTATTTCACTACATATATTTGTCATATACACCTTTAGTGCATTCTTTTTATATGCCTCTGGGTTTTGTTTATTAACATTTCCTCTATACATTACATAAGGCTCACCAGTTTGTCTTCTCTTCTTAAGTAGGTTCATCCACTTTCTTCTAGATTCTGGATCTCCTGCCTCAAGGTTTCTCATAAACTTGTCACCAACAACTGCACACTGGTGCATATTAAGAGACTGTCTATTTACATCACCTTTTGGTTCTCTTATTTCTAGCCAATCATCAAAATCTGGATGTTCGATATTTAGATTAACACTAGCTGCACCTCTTCTTACTGCACCTTGATTTGTTGCAAGTATTGTAGAGTCATATATCTTACAAAACGGAACAACTCCATCACTGGTTCCATTACCTGATATTTTTGCTCCAGCTGGTCTTATTTGGTTTATTCCTATACCTACACCTCCACCATGTTTTGCTAGCAACATCATTTCCAGATTCTTTCTACCAATATCAACAATACTATCTGCTACATCTATTCCAAAGCAGCTAATTGGCAGTCCTCTTTCTAGGCCTGTGTTACTTAGTACTGGACTAGCTAAACATAGCCAACCTTTCCATATATAGTCAAAGAATTTTGTTGCCAACTCAGGTCTATCTAACCTTTTTGCTACCGTTGTACATACTCTCCAGTATGCATCTTTAGGCTTCTCTCCATTATACAGATATCCATTGGATATTGTTTGTACATATACTTGATTATTTGCCCAACTTGGGAAGTCTACATCTATTTCCCAACCTAAGTGTTCTGCGTGATTTTTCATTTATAACTCTCCTCTTAAAATATTTCATCCCAATTATCATCTTCACCGGCTTTGCTATAATCAGTAGGCCTAATACTAAAAAAGTCAGTATGAGTATGGCCACCAGTAAGATGATAGAACCAATCCAGATTGCTGGCTTGCTTTTCATTAACTGTGAAAATTTGTTCATATCCTAGCTCCTTTAATTTATCATTTGTTCTTTGTTTAATAAACTCCTTTAAGTCTGATGCTGATAAATTCTCCAAGTCACCCATTTCAAACATTTTATCTATAAACTTTTCTTCCAAATCAACAATAAGCCTTGCAGCTTCTAGTATTGACTCCTTAGATTGCTCTCTTAATTCTGGAAATTCATCACACGTATGATTAAATAGTTGGCAACCCATTCTACTATGTAGAGATTCATCTCTTACACTCCATTTCATTTGTTGACCTACACCTTTTAGCATGTTTCTCATCTGAAAGCTATATAGTACTGCAAATGAACTATATAAGCTTACACCTTCTGCAAATGCGGAGAAGATTGCCAAACTTTTTGCAACTTCCTTTCTAGCATCTGGTGAAGTTGCTAAGTCTTCGTGAGTATAATCACCACCAGTATTCATTAGTAGATCAAACTTATCTGCAGTTGCAGGTTCATGTAAAAATGCCTCAAAATCTTCTAAGCCTAGTGTTTCGTTTAAGTAGCTATATGCAACTGCATGTATTGTCTCTTGTGAACCAAACATCATTGCCATTTGCCTTATCTCATGCTTTGGATACCATTTAGTAACCATATTTGTCCAATAGTCAGAAACTGCACACTCAGTTTGTGCAAACCCTAAAAGTATATTTCCAACTAAATTTTTTTCTGCTGGTGAAAGATTTTCTTTCCAGTCTTTTACATCACCTTGCATTGCTATTTCTGTATGCAACCAAAATGCTTGTGCCTGTTTAAGCCAACCCTCTGTATAATATATAGGGTATTCAAAAGGCTTAAAAGGCACTCTTTCCTCAAAAAGCGCCATATTATTCTCCGTTTATTTTTATTTTTGTATCTATAAATATCATTATATATGTATATTAAGATGGTTCCTCATTAAGCTCCTGAAATTTATTTTTAAGTAATTTTCTGGTTGTCTCCTCATGATTATCCATTTTATGCTGAACCTCCTTACCTTGTACTGATGATTGTGCAAATATCTCTATGTGTCCGTTACTTGCATTCATCTTACTTGGTAGTGTAATTCCATCTGGTCCAAATCTATTCTTAATTACATGCCATCTTCCTGTTCCATCGACCTTGTCTTCTATCTTTCTACTTAAAGAAACTACAAAGTCTGCTGTCATAATTTTACTATATGATTCAGCAATTTTATCTGCCTGTATTATGTCTTCTTGCAATGCAGACCTATTTGCTTGAGATGCAGTCCATACTGGTATCTCTTGTTCTCCTGCTAGGCCTCTTAAGTCTTCATAGATATTACCTAGCTGTATTCTTAGCTCAGTTGTTTTGCCTTGACCTCTTAATAGATCTGCGTAGTCAACTATAACAAGGTCTGGGTTTATTCCTTGCATCCTACATCTTTCAATATGACCTGCAATTGTACTTACAGATGCACCTTTTGTAGGATAGTATTTTACTATAAGATTTCCTGTTAGTTTTTCAACAGTCTCTTTTACCTCATCTATATTATACTTTAAGTTTTGTGCTGCAATGCCTGTAAATACACTATCATATCTTAATCCTACATATGCCTCATTTAGCTCAAGTGTATAGTGTAATACTGTCTTTCCTGCCTTAACTGCATTTGCAGCAACATTAACCAATGCCCAAGACTTACCAATACCTGCAGGGGCAACCATAACTCCTAGTTCGCCTTTACCTAAGCCTCCATCTGCCAATTCATCTATTACATCCCAACCAGTAGTACAAGTATTTCTTACTGACTCAGAGTATCTGTCATCAATATTTTCCATATACTCATGCCCCAGGTTTCTTTCTGCACCAGCCTTCATTGCATCATCAATTAGCTGCTTTATTGAGTCATATTCACCACCTTTTAGTAGATCAACAGACTTAACAATTGCATTCTTTAGATTCTGATTTTTACAGAAGTCTAGTGTTTGCTCCTTAACAAAGTCAAGATCCTCTGCACCAATATATCTATAAACATCTTTTAGATGAGATATCACAGTCTCCTTTAGGACATCATTATCTATCTCTGTCACCTTTACCTTAAGTACCTCTTTTGTTGGTACTCCTTTATACTCAGCAAAATAATCTCTTATAACATCTACCAAAAACTTATTTGCATCATTCTCAAAGAATTCAGAACTTAATATGTCTATGATCTGCTGAGTAAATGCTTTGTCAGTAAATAGGCAAGTCAATACCTTTATCTGAAACGCATATCCGTATTCTGATAGTTTATTGCTCATTTTTGTCCTCTACTATTGAATATGAATCTAAGCCTTTCCATGTATCTTGAAGCCAAAACTCTGGGTTCTTCATTGTACTATTTATTCTGTCCTCTAAGAACATTTTTAGGAATTCAAACTTTATAAGCCTTTGTATTGGCCTTTTTACTATATCCATAATAGAAGTTTTAGCATATCCAGATATATCAACCTCTCTTAGTTGCATTAGATCAAAATTAAGCTCTATCTTCTTTGATTGTTCTGATATATCTTTTAAGACTTTTGCCTCATCTTTGTGGTCTTCTGCATAGCTAATAATATCTTGAACGCTAATTTTCTTGTCCTCAAATATTATTGGTAATCTTTTCTGTAGAGTTTTAAGGCCACAACCTTTAATACCTGGAATATTATCTGAGCTGTCACCTAGTAGTGTTCTATATTCCAAAAAGTTCTTTGCCGGTACCTTAAATTCCTCAAGTATTGTTTCCTCAAAGTAAAACTTTTTCTTTGTAGGGGACCAAACCTGAACCTTATCATTTACAAGCTGCAAATAATCTTTATCTGTAGACATTATAAATTTCTGAGAATTAGGGTATATTTGTTCACATATATAAGCTATTGCATCATCTGCTTCTATGTTCTCTGTTGCTAATACAGTAACTGGTAGTGTTTCTAAGTATTGTGTGAGCCTTTTTATTTGTTGGCCCATTGCAATTGACTCATCGCTAACATTTCCATAATTAGACATCCTAGTTAGTCTTGTCCTAACTTTTCTATTTGCTTTATAGTCTGGAAATATCTTCCTACGTTTTGCAGATCCTCCTTTTCCATCCCAGCATATAATAACTCTAGTAGGCTTAATATTCCTTACAGCATAACCTACGGATTGAAGGAAGCCAGTCATACCACCTACATGTACACCATCATCATTTGAGCTGGGGTTAACAGCAAAGCTTCTGATAAATGTATTTAGTCCATCAATTAGTAGAATCCTACTATTTTTGTGAGTCTCCTCAGTGGCCTTTTTTAGACCGTCAAGTATCCTAAAATACCTTTCTCTTCTTTCATCCATAAATTATAACCTTTTTATTTTATCCCGTAGGGACATCATCATTACCAATTACGATATCATCAATACCAAATTCATCTGCCTTATAGTTCATAACAAGAGCATCACAAATCATCTTATAGATTCTCTTTTTATTAACATCATCCTTTAGTACTCTTGATTCGAAGTCCTTAGACTGGAACTTAATTTCTTCATTTGTTTCTGGGTCTGTATAAGTGTACCATGCACCAGATACTGTGACTAGTTTATAGTCTTTTAGTACCTGTAGCCATCCACCTATGTCATCTACACCAGATTCAAAGAATATGTTAAACTCAGCAGTCCTTAATGGTGGTCCCATTCTGTTTTTTACAACAACACACTTAGTCTTAATTCCAATAACCTGTTCTTTGCCATTAACCTTAGCCTTAATTTGGCCTGCAGCCTTTAACCTCAACCTACAACTTGCATGGAATTGTAGTGCCTTTCCACCACTTGTTGTCCAAGGGTCTCCAAACATTACTCCAAGCTTTTGCCTAAGCTGATTAGTAAATACACATGCAACTCTTTGTCTACCAATAAGGTTTGTAATTTTCCTCATTGCCTTAGACATTACAATTGCCTTTCCAGTAGACCAACCGTCCTTATCATAGTCTGCTGACTGTTCAACTCTTGTGGTTGCAGCTGCAATTGAATCTACAACTATAGTTACTAGCTTATCCTTATTAGATTCCCTAGCTTTTATAATAATAGTTTCCATTACCTCAAATATATCCTCAACTGTTTCCAGCTGAACATATAACATTTTTGATACATCTATTCCAATTGCTCTTAAGAACTCTTCATTCATAGCATTTTCAGTATCAATATAGACTGCAGTACCACCTTGCTTTTGTGTATTAGCCAAGAGATGGGCAGAAAGCAGTGACTTACCACTTGCTTCCATACCCGTTATCTCAGTTATTCTACCTACTGGTATTCCACCATGAGGTCTATTGGCAATAGCTAGGTCAAGAACAGAAGAGCCTGTACTTATCCATTCAGTTAGATCTGTAGGTGTATCCTCAGATCCATCCAAGAAATAAGCAACCTTAAAGTCCTTAAACTTTTTATTTAGTGAGTCAGCAAGCACAGTTGCCAAATCATCTCTTTTGTTTTTCTTAGCCATGTATTACCTCTTAGTTTTTGTCATTAAATAAGTCATCAAATGCATCACCAATATCATCTTTCTTTTCAACACCTGCAGGTGCAGCAGCTACTTGTGCTGGTTGAGAAGATTCCTCTTCGCCTCCATCAAGCCAAGTTTGTAGTGCAGCCTTCATTGTATCATAGTCTACTTTTTTATAGATATCAAAGATGTCTTGTTGACCATTCATGATCTTATCAGCAATGTTTTTATCTTCAGTTGCTGGTGTCTGATTTGGTTTTACCATGATAGTAGTCTTAGGGAACCTTTCAGCTCCTTCAGCTGGATGAAAAGTCACCACTACATCTCTACCACTATTAACATCTGTGATGTCACCATAGTCAGGATCAGCTATAAATTGTAATAACTCTTGGTAAACAGTTTTACCAAATCCCCATAGCTTTACACCTTCTGATTCTGCACCTCTTACCAATACTGGTAGATAACATCTCATTTTAGGTTCCATTTTCTTTCCTAATTTCCAATCATCTCTATTACCCGATGATTTTAGTTTCTCAGAAAATTCTACTACTGGGTCAGTTTCACCAAATGTTACTGGTGATAAATAGTTTTTCTTTCCTAAGTCATAATGAAAATACATTTCTATGAATGGATTATCTTTATTAAATTGGTAAGGTACTATTCTTACTTGGTTTTTGCCTGGATCAGGCTTCCAAAGATTATTTGTTCTAGTCGTTTGACTTTGTAAATTGTTGAGCTTAGCTCGGATTGCATTTAGATCAATTGCCATTTTCTTCTCCTTTTAATTATTTATTATTTTTAATTTCTTGCACATTTAATCTTAACTCTTGTGCTTGAGCCTTTAGTTCTTGCATTGCCTTTCTAATTCTTGTTCCTGCTGACATATTTCCATTATTGAATTTGTCAACATCTGTTAGAATGTTAGTTAGGGTCGCTTGGATGTTTTCTGTTGAAACCATGTTTTTCTCCTGTTTTTGTTATTAATTATTGATTATTGTTTAATATAATAAAAATTTCCTTAACTTGAAACTTTTACTAAGCTTTTTTCGTATTTATTTAAGTATCCTAATACTGCAACCTCTTTATGTTTTGCCTCGACAACAACATCTATATCAAGACCATAGTCATATATTTCATCTACGATAAGATCTGAATGAGCTTGTACTTTTATTTTATTTGCTTCCTTATACAGCTTTTCCATTGTTGGAAATTCACCAATATTATTTAGTGTTATATTACTTTTATTTAAGAACTCTTCTACGATGAGTGTTTGTTCTTTTCTGCGTGATTCTGAGTAGTGAGTGCATTGCTTTACTCCAGGTGGCCAAGTAGATGCAGCCAATTTTAGAGCCTCCTCTTCTGATAATTCACCTGGACAGAATTTATGGTGGTGATAGTCGAATACAATTGGGATACCAACACGTTCATATACACTGTAATATAGATCATGGACTGAATACATAGATGCTTTGTCATCATTTTCCACAGTGAGCCTTGCTTGAACAGATGGTGACGTCCTTAGGTAATTTTTACAGAATCTGTCTAGTGCAGACTTTTTATCACCGTATGCACCACCAATATGTATATTTATCTTTGACATGCGAGATTTAGGTAGCCCCATAAGATCCATAATTTCTGCATTTTTATCCAATTCTCCAATAGCAGCATCTACAACATCTGGATTAGGTGATGCCAATACACAAAACTGGCCTGGGTGGAATGATAGTCTTTGACCATATTTTTTAGCCAATGAGCCTGCACCGCTGAGTAATGTACATATTTTTTTGTAGTCTGGTAGGTCTGAAAAATTATAGTGTGACATCCAAGGGAATATATCTGATGGCATTCTGTATACCTTGATTCCGTTGTTATGATTCCACTTAATAATTTCAATTAGTCCTTTTACATTTTCGACACATAGCTCTGATACATATGGGAGTCCTTTTGTGTCAAATGTTCTTTTTATAAGGCCACGTTTTGCGTGAATGCCTTCCTTACGTAGTTGCATATTTATACATGCGTATCCTAGTTGTTTTGCCATAGTTTAATATAATAAATTTTTATTTATTTCCAAAACAATTGTACACAAATTATACCAGCAGATAAAATTAGTGAAGTTATTGTTTTTAATGAAAGTCCTTCTCCCATAAATGCCCAAGTTAAAATTGCGTATGATGATATACCTAAAGCAAAGCCTAAGAATCTACCTGGCCATAATAAGCCGTCAAAGGATTCATATGCAAACTTTGTACCCATTATAAAACAGTATGAAATTGTTGTGCCACCTACTAAAGATAGAATTAGTGGATTTTTCTGGAACCATGTCCAAAGGAATTGGCCATTTGTTTGGAACCAAATTAAGATTTGACCTGTTAGGAAGAACAGAATCGTCAGTGTGAGTTTACTCATAATACAGTTTTTATTTGTTATTTTTTAATTATTATTAATATAATAAATTTTACGCAAGAAAAAAAATTTCTAACGTATTATTTTAGAAAGTTATTAACAATCTATTTTTTTACCTTAATGTAGATAATTTCGTGTACCTCTGTATCTACCCTTTTTAATCCCTCATCATTTGTTAGTAGCATACAATTTCTGTAATTTTCCCAATCTACTTGGTATGTTGTATCTAATACTCCATTATTTACAGATTCAATTAATCTATTTAGTGCATTAATTGTATATAGTGTGTTTGTATTCTTCTTTCTATGTAGTGATATAGTATTTTCTAATATTGTAATATCGGTACTTGCCTCAACATTATACGTACACATTAATTCTCTTGCATCATTAATATTTTTTAACACAAATACTTTATTATATAAGACATCATATGTTTTAACAACTACGTCAACAGTCTTTGTTAAAGCCTTGCTATTTGAAAATGTACATAGTAGCTGAGTTCTCATTACATTATTACCTTTTTATTTTTTAGCATCCAGGCCCAACTTCTAGTTGTTGTACCTTGAACACTGAATGTAAGCTTATTGTCTCCACTTGATCTGTATGCAACCTGTGTATATGTAGGGCCATCTTGTAAAAAGTCATTTAGTACATAAATACCATTATTTGTATATCCAGCTGATTGTACGTTTGATTCTATTACTAGTCCGGGCACATTCTTTGTCTTAAATTCATCTAGTATACTTGACTTTTTCTCTCTAAATTCTGCTCCAGAAAATAGATAGCTATATGCACCACTACCATCATTGCTCATATATACCTTATATATAGGAAGGTTTGTTGAGCCAAAATGCATTTCCTTTTCTAGTTCTACAAAGTCTTCTAAGATTTTTGATGCAGTTTTTATATTTCCAGACTGGTTAGACATCATTGTCTTCATAGTATCATAGGCTAAAAAGTTTACCATAAATTTTATTACAGTATTTGCACCTGGATTACCTTTTGGTAGTGAAGCTGGTGTAGGTGGGTTTGAGCCAGGTGTTTTTGTTATACCATTACTAGGATTAACCTTTCCAGTTACATCTTTATAGGCTTTTACAGCATGATTAACAACACCTTTATATCTTTTTGTATTTCCTTGATGGTACTCATTTGTGACAGCTTGAGAGAATGACCAAGGGTTTAGCGAAGGAGCTTTTGCTTCCATTAATGTTTTCTCAAACCCCTTGCCTAACTTTTTTATTAAACTGTCAATAGGTTTAGTATTTGTCTTTTTTAGTGCAGACAATATTGATGAACTAAACCCTTTTAGTCTACCTCTAACTGCTGATATTGCTGATTGGTATTTATCTTTTAGGTATTCAAGACCTTTTTTGAAATAATCTTTTAATCCTTCATTTAATAAAAATTCACTATTTTCATATCTGCCAATATCCTCAAACATAAATTTAACAGCGTCACTCCACTTTGGAAGTCCGTATCTTGCTTTAACTAAGCCAGTAACTCTACCTAATTGTGCACCTGATGCTGATTTTTTATTACTTATCTGCCAGAATACGTCTCCAGAAGATGTTGTACATTTTCCATCACTTGTATATGTTACTTCGTCTTTTGCTATATTTTTTATTAATGAATCTGGACTACCTTTAACTATAATGCAGTCTGGTGTTGGTACCTTTCCTCCAGCTTTTGAATCAGCTAATTTTGGATTTGAATTATGAGCTGTATAGTATGTGTCAATCTTTTTATGAATAAAGTTCCAGCCTATACAACCTTTGTCACTAGCAAACTTATGAGTTCCGTTAGCTAATTCAAGTGCCATAATTAGATCTGGGATACTACCTTCTATTCCAGAAGCTACTAAGCTTCCTGCTCTCATCTCACTACTTCCTAGTGCAGACTTCATATCCTTTATTGCATCCTTTTGAGCCTTAGCAGCTACCTTTTCGTTACCACTTAGCATTGCATTAATATATGGTTGAGGATTAAAACTAAGGCCTGCCAATGCTGCAGATTCAAGTGTTGTATCTTTCCACTTTACACCTGCTTTATCATCACCATAGTGGCTAAACTTATTACCTATTGTATCAGCTTTTCCTACTATCTTCCAAACATTTGTGCCATCAGTTAAATATACCTCCGTAGTTCCTGAGCCAGCAGTTCCTATGTTTTCTTCTGGTACATCTTGTGGTTTTGCTTTTTTTATTATTTTAGGTATTTTTCCAAATCTTTTTGTCCACCATCCAATGTCCTTATCCTTAAGAATCACTTGGTGGCCTACTGGATATTCACTTTTGAAAATTGAAGCTTCAGTTATTAACTCATCTTTGCTTAGTGATCTTCCAATCTCTACACAAAACCTTTGAAAGTCTTCTACGCCGTTATTGGGGTTCTGTAGATTGGCTATTATATTGTCGACGTCACTATTTGAGCAATTAAAACCACTCAAGACTTCAGAGAGTATTCTTATATGCTCTTTATTGCTAGGGTCTGGGCATCCGTTCTTAACTCTATAAGCCCATTCACTTACTATTTTATTAATACTAATCTTTGTCATAATCAACTTGGCCAAAAGCCCATATATATGCATCCTGAGCAGTTCTAAAGCCACCTTCAGTCAGTTCAGGCATCCATTCACTATTCTTTCTCTTATATATTGCAACTACCCACTCATCATTTTTTGTGTCAATTGAAGGTGTTACTTCTATCCAAAGGTTCTTGTTTAATATGTTAAATAACTTTTCCATTAAATATAAATATCAGTTAAGCTTCCGTAATTACTACCTACTAGTGTTTTTACTGGTAACTCCATTGCCTTTTCTATTTCTTTTAGTTTACAAATCTCATCTGGATGCATATCAAATACTAATGCATCATAGATATAAAGAATTATTTTAGACTTATTAATAATCTTAGAAACATTACTAATTATTTCTGTATTAAATTCAGTCTCATATGCCTGAATTACATAGTTAAAAAGTTTTTGTGGAGTTGTTTTTCCTAGATTTGCCCTATAAAACCTTTTACCTTTTGGTGTCTTAATATAACCTTTGTTAATATAAATATCCCATAGCTTAGAAATATATTCGTCTGTCTTAGAAAAGAATTTTATGTGTCTGTATTCATCTGGTAGTCCACCATATAGAATTCTAAATGTTATCTTTTTAGATTCAGAGTATTGATCATCAGTTAAATTGTCAGAACTAAAGTATTGTTTTCCTAGATATTTATGAAAACTTTCATCTGGTGTCTTATAATCTATTATTTTTGCAATTAACCTTAGATGGAATGCATCGTAGTCCATTTCAACTATCTTTCCATTATCAAATCTAGAGATGTATTTGTCTCTTGACCCATCTTCCTTATTTAATGCTGCATAGTTAATTCCGTTATTACTGTTTGAAGGCCTTCCTGTTGTTGTGAATAAATTAAATCTTGACTTTTCATATTCACCTGCAACAGTATATAATTTATTTGTCTCTATACCTCTAAACGTTGGTATTATTTTATTCTTGTAAAAATTAAAGATATCGGTAGCTGCTCCATCAATATTATATAACTCGTTATACTTTTCATTCAACAGTGACAATCTCTCCATGTGTTTTCCACGTGGAATTATACTGTCTATGTCATTTCTATTTGGATACAGTCTTTCATAGAATCTGTGAGCTGATGTTGTTATCTTGTCTACATCTATGCTGCTATTATTTTTAAGGTAGTATAATAGTGAAATTTCATCTTTCAGTCTATTACACTCTTCTATTACATCTTTTACTTTCATACAGTCTTAATATAATAAAAAAAGCTTAAATAAAAAAATTAATATGACGAAGTGTTTCCTCCACCGCCAGTTGATGCATCTGGACTAGTTGCTGGAGATTCCTGAACCATACTGTTATAATTATTAGTGTCATTCTGAGTGCTTGGAGTATAAGATACACTTTTTACCTTAATATCAAGGTCTTTAACTGATATTAGCTTGTCATGAGCTTTATCTGAGTGCTTTGCACCAACCATTGCGCCTTTTGAGCTGTGTATGTGATAATATCCTACATAGTCTTGCCCATTTGGCCTCTTAAATTCAGACCCATTTGTATATAAGTAGCTTTTTACACTATCTGTGCTTTTTTCAACTGTATACTCTGTATAGTTTTCATCTATTACATCCATTATACCTGGGCACCTATTATTCGCTATCATTGTATATCTTTCGTTTACCTTAGATACATCCCTCTTCATTTGCCCTAGCTCCATAGACTTTACTTTCATAAGTACGCTATCATTTGTTAAGTCTAATAGCAGATCTAACCTTTCAACAGATAGATGCCACTTTATTGCTGCAGTACTATATAGGCCTGGAGAGTCTGCTGACTTTTCCTTGACTGTTGCTAAGGTATCTTTATCTACTTCAGTTGGTAAGCTATCATATCTTTTTACAAAATATCTCATAAAAAAGCCTTTTTTATAATCATCTTCAGAAGGTGGATTTTGTTTACTTTCAATTCTAGTATTTGCAATTAATTTAATTTGATTTGCCATTAGCTCATTATATGTAAATGTCTCAGATGTTGTTGCATATCCTGGAGAGCCATCTTGCTTTTCAGATTCTTGTTCTTGTACTGCTCCAGACTCAACATCTTGTTCATCTTCTACTTGTGCTCTTCCACCTAAGCTAGGTAAGGGCTTAATAAGTCTGTTAATAAATGCCATAATCTTCTCCTAGGTTTTAAGTACCATATCACCTTCATCAAATAGTGCAAATGGAATTCCAATCTTTTTTGGTTTTGTTTTACTTTTTGAGTTTTTACTAGACACAGCTGCTGTCCATCTTAAAAAGTCTGAGTTATTTAGAAATACCTGGCAACCCCAAGAATAGTTTCCTACCCTAGATGCCTGACCTGTTGGGTGTGATCTGTGCAAGTTTATTCCAAAATAACCTGTTGTTAGTGTAGTTGAGTTAAGATCATGTTTGTTATCTAGTGTTGCATCTCTATATACTGTTACACTACCTGCCCTTTGCGACCCAGCTAAGTGGCCAGACTTTTTAGATCTATTATGCCAATCATAAGTGTGAGAGTAATACATTCCCGGCTTTAATATTGCCCAACCTCCTGATTTATGTAGGGAATTTGGCTTTGTCAATACACTTGATCCAGGAAGGGTTGTGCATGCATGAGCTTCGAATACTTTCTTTCCGTCCTCAATATATGCATGACAGAACCAATCAATGAAGCCCATCCCATCTTTCCTTTTACCAGTTGTACCATGCCTTTCAAAGTTATTAACTCTAATAGCACCAGAGTTTACTTCGCCATTTGTCATCCATGTATAGCCTTTCTTTTTCCATGTTTTTTCAAATGAATCATAATTAAGATAGTCTTCAGCTTTACCTTTTGCTACTGGTGGATTATAATCACCTGGAGGACTAGTTGCTGTCCTTTTGTGCGTTACTGGAGTAGTTGTCTTAATGACATTTGCAGATCTTTTTGGAACTTGTGCATTTGTCATCCTCATAAGTGTAGTTACTGATGTCTTCCAAGATTCTCTTCCTATTGAATGGTCGACCTTTGCAACTTGAAAAAGTGCTGAGTTATGATATCTATCTGGTAGTATTCCCCCTTTTGATACCGGTGCACAACTAATTGCATTACCCATTAAAAACCCAGAGATTCCTTCAATATCAAATGACAACTCTATTGGCATTAGTGTTGATGTAGATTCTTGCCCCTCACCAAAATTCATTTCCTGAGAGATATACTCCTTTAGATTTGTAGCTGCAGTTCTTTGATCAGTTTGATTTCCTGTTATTACTGAGTACCAGTATGAATAGCACCACTGTTTATATTTTAGATCTGCCGGTATTGTTCCTGCACCACCTGTTATTGCTAGTGCAGCTTTATAGTCTTCTAAATCACCAGCAGACCACTTTAAGAATCCTTTCTCTTCTAGCTCATCTACCTTCTTAGCTGCTTTATCATACTTTTCTTTCTCCTCTTTCTCAGTAAGACCAGGGCCTTCTTTCCACTCCTTCCTTGCCTTTCTTGTAAACCTGTCTTCTACTCCAATACCATACATCTTAAATAGTACACTATCTTCATTTGTAGTATTATCTGGTTCAGTTGCTGTCATAGCACACATTGCTGCATTCTTAACTGCATCTGGAAGCTTAGATGTCATCTGTACATTTGTAAGTATTGTTTGTGCACTATTCGCTTTTAATTGATATACCTTTAGCTTTTTCTTTACTATCTCTTTTAATCCTGGGGCCAAGTTATTATCAGTAACTTGTATTAATCCATTGTCATTTGGATTTGCCTTTATAGTAAAGTCCCACACATTACCACATGCATTATTAGCACCTTCTAGTAGTGCTTTAAGAAAGTTATCCATAGAGGGATTATTTCTATATGTCTCTGCAACAAATTGTGTATTGAACATTATGTTCCTAATATATCCTTCATTACATTTACTATTAGCAGAAAAAGTATCAAATTCATCTCTGTCATATCTATTTCTTGACCATGACAAAGCACCTGTTGTGCCCGATTGATAAAAGCCTGAAGTCCCTTTAGTTAAGCCGTTCCCGACACTTGTTGCCCAAAAGCCAAATGCAGCTGCATTACTCCAGTCATCTTCTCTTCCACTACAAGCTTCCATTACTAATTTTTCCATCTCATCTGTTGTACATGGAAAACCTTGCTGGCCTGGAAGCATACACACATCTGGATTTGTTGATCTTAGGTGTGGGTGGTTAACACATTTATTGCTTAAGTATCTTTTATTTGCATACCCAGAAGTTAATGGCTTATGAGCACTAGTATATTTAGTCCAATCACCAAATACTTCGTGTGTACTACTTAGACCTACAACGGGTAGCCCTTCGCCATTCTTTGGTATACCTATAAAGTTTATTAATATATCTTCAATAAATCTATAACTTATCCATGTTCCTATTTTATTACAACTTATTATTTTCTGTATGTTTCCTGCATCAGTGTTTGATAATGCACCTTGATATCCGTAAGTTTGGCCATGCCAAGAATCAGTGTGTTCTACTGCTCTTATCGGACCTCTAATAATTGATCTGTCTTTGCCGGTTATTTGAGACCAATCTAAAGGCTTAGTTGTTCCAGCAATCTTTTTTGTAATAATAGGCCTGAATGTAGCAGTAGCAACCTTATTACCTAAGTCGCCATCATTACTTTCATCTTTAACAAGAACTGGAATCTCCTTCTTCATCCCAAAAGAATATGGTGCTTGCTTTTGTATATATTTATTTCCTATATATAATTTTGTGTTTCTTTGAACTGAGCTACCATCAAAGTCCATCATTCCGTCATCACCACCTTCACCAGTCCATACACCTTTGCCACTAGAATCTTCTAGGCCAAATAAGATTGCTTCTATATCACCAATTGGCCTGTTTGATTCTGTTTCGCTGTAATTTTGATCACCTTCTCCAAATGGCCACCCGTAATTGTCCTCATATGTATCTTTTGTAGTTATTAAAGCTGCAGCCAGTTGAGCAGAGTCCATTGGAGTCGTTAACATAAGACCATTTGTACTAGTCAACTCTATAGTTATGTTATAAGCACCACCTTCATCTAGTGACCAGTCAAACTTAGTTACTAGACCTATCATTGCATCATATCTTCCAGGAGTATTATCATCACTACCTTCTGCTGGTACAGATTCATATAAAGAAGATACACCTAACACTTTTTTTACTATGTCTTGTTGTACATCTATCTCACCATTTCCATGATTATACTTTTTGTCATAAAGATCTATTAGCTCACCACTAAATGTACTCCATCCCCACTGAACTAAGATTCTCATGCCTGGAACCATATAGTATTTTTCTATTATTTCCAGATCATCTTTTCTAAAAGCTTTTAGCTTTAGCGATCCATATCTTATAGAACCTAAGCCACCTTTTGAATCAACACTTAGCTCAGACACACCTGCTTTTGGTAGATATCTAGCCTTGCCTCCATAATACATAAACTTTGATTCTCGTGTATTTGCAAATCCAGTACGCTTGTTTGCTAATTTCTCAAAGCTTGAATGAGCTTGCCAATCACCTTGCAACTGGTATTGAGACCCATTTATTCCCCCTACTAATGCATTTGATGATACTGTAATAAAAGGCGTTCTTGAGTGTATCTCTTTTAGTGTTTCAGTAGACCTTCCATCTCCCCATACACTTTCATATTTTGAAACTAATTGTGAAACATTTGGGTGTAAAGGATCTAGTGTTATTCCTCTATGGCTAGCTTTTACAGACATTAATAAGCTCCTCCTCCAAGTCCATCAGGCAAACCGCCTCCACTCTCAGACTTTATGTCAAATGTAGACTTATCTATAGAATCCATAAATCCTATACCTGATGCTGGAATTCTTATTCTTTTACCAGTAGGTACTACTACTGAGCCATTAACCATCTCATTTGATACTGCAATTATCCACCAAAGATTTCTATCACCATAATACTTATGTGCTAATAGATCTAATCTATCATACTTTTTTGCTATTATATATAGATCATTACTACCAGGTGGTATAGACTGAAAGTGTGTTGTTTCAAATTTGCTTTTGCCTGAAACTTGACTTGTATTTTTATATCTTTTATTTGCCATAATTAAACCCTATCTAACCAGTCCTTAGTTCCAAAACTTGGTTTGTATCTTTGAACTAGATTCTCTTCTATTATTGTATATTCAAAATCTACTTTTATTGTTCTTGGCACTCTATATGTTGTTATATCACCTTTTGCATTCTCAGACTTAGTGACCTCCCATGGAACATCATTTTCTATGTTGAATGTCAAAGAAGATAAAAACCCAGGCTGATTTCTAAGATAATCACCTATAGTAAGTCTAAGTAAGGGCGCAGACATTTGATTAAAATTTCCACCAACATATTCTGGCATAGTATAGCCTGCTAGTCTATTTAGCTTTTGATACATTGCCTTAAGGCTCCTTCTATTTGTAGCGTATGCAGTAAAACCTGTACTTACTTTTCTAGAATCTGCACCTTTGTAGTGCCATACTGGTTCTGCCCTACCCATATAATTTTCAGAAGTCCATTCTGGTGAGAATGTATCAGTTATTGATTCAAGTGTTGCTCTAAACTGCATTACATTCTTTCCTGCTTCTATATCTTGAAATACAAAAGGTATTAAGTCATATGTTGCATTATACTTTGCAGTTGTCCAGCTATCAACACCTCCAGCTCCACTATTAACAACACCCATCTCATCTATTGAGTCTGGATATCCCGATTCATCTAATACTGTTTTTCCATCATCGTTGGGGTTAGGCTTTTGATCTACTTGAGCCCTACTATATCCCATCCTTCCATCTAGCGTAATGTCTTTGTCATTGATGCCCTCTCTGTATGTGTCACCTTTAGAATATCCAGGTAATAATACTCCTTCTTGCTTATATACTCTAAAGTCTATTAGCTTTGAGCCATCTCTGTCTGCAATTGCCTGATCTCTCTTGATTGTGTTCATGGCTATGTATGAATTTGGAGAATTTGGAATAAGCCCAGCCTCAGTATTCTCAACTCTTTTAGGCTTTCCGCCACCTAGTCCATAGGTTGAGTTAGGACCTCCAGGGCCATCAAGATATGTCCATACCCCAGCCAAATTTGCAGCTAAGTGATGTACTCCTCTTGAGTGAAATGCATCATTAGTTAAGTTAATTAATCTGTTATATCCATTTTCATATGATTGGCCTCCCATAGTTGGCATTCTTGTTATATCAATTAACTTCCAATCATTACCAAGAAAAGCAGTGTTTCTAGGTTTTGCAACATTTTCGTATCTTTGTAAAGTAACACTTAAGTTAGAAAGTATTCCATGTCTGGTTAAGTGTAAACCAGACCCCATTCCTGCTATCTGTAATAGTGTTGATGCAGGGTTATATACTCTTGTTGCTCTAGAAACTATATTTGGGATTGGAGTTATTAGTCCAGCGTTCTTTTCTAGTTTTGGTGCAGTTAGTTGTAAGCCTATTTGTTGTGCTACGAATAGCAATCCATGTGCACCACCTGTCATAAACTTTAATATTCTTAATCCGTCTACCAGAGGCCTTTCGATTGATGCAATACCTCCTCTAGTTACATTTGAAGGCATAGAAAATATCTCACCTCCTCTTTTTGCATAAGGAGATACTCCAAAGCTGCCCCAAAATTGTGGCTTTTTATTCTTTCTTCTCTGTATTCCTCTCATAATAAAAGGCTGCTTAAACCAACCCATATTTGGAGTTGCATCATCTCTTAGGCTAAACTTTTCATATTGCTTTAAAATGTTAGAGTCTTCTCTGTCCTTAATCTTATCTAGATTAATCTGTGTACCTGATAATTTTTTATTCTTGAACTCATTTGTTGCAGGAGCCGCTGTATCTTTTGGTACCTTCTGATGCTTTGAGGTATTATCTTCCCAAAACTTTAATAAATCTACTGATGTTTTAATAAATGCCATTAGAATACTCCTTTTGCTCCGCCAGATAATGAGATTATCTCTCCTACTTTCTGGCCATCCATTTTAACTTCCATACCTAGTATTGCCTTTTCTAATTTATCTAACCTATCTACAATTGCAGAGTCTTTACCTCCTCCGCCTTCGCCTCCACCACCAGTCAAGACTTCACCTAAGGTACCTCCTAAGACTGAGCCTAATAGTAGTAGTGTTGGTAGCATTGGAGTAAGTAATAATAGTGATGCAGCTAAGCCTACTATTGATAATGCAATTGACCCAATACCTAGTGCAACTGTAAATAATGCTCCACCTAAGCCTGCTAAGTTTGTCAATTCTGTTGATAATATTGGCATTGCTATACCTAGTGCTAAAAGTGCACCTACAGATGGTCCTAGTACAGCTAGTCCCATCCCAAGGAATACAAGTCCTAGACCTAAAGATAAGAATGCCCAACCTAATGCTCCTAGTGTTGCTGGATTTGCCTGTGATAACAGTGGTAAGCCCATTCCTAGTGCCATAATTCCTTCAATTCCACCAGCAGCAGTAAATGCTAATATCCCCAATGATGCAAATAATAATCCTACACCTAATGGTATTAGAGCATATCCCATTAACATCATAGCAGGGATTGCAGGATACATCATCATCATTCCTATTGCTAATTGTGGTAGTACATCTATTAATAGTAAAAAGTTAGGTATTGCCATTGACATTACATATAAAGCAGCTGCTAATACTAATACTGCAGCAGCTACTATTAACATTGCAGCAGCACCAGCAATAATTGCAAGTGCACCTACACCAGACATCATTATTGCTCCAATAAGTGCAACTGCACCTACTAATGCTAACATTGATACAACTGCCATTGCTATTGCACCCCAACTAACCTTCATAAATTCTTGAACTGCTTTTGCAAATACAAATACTGCAGCAGCTATAAGTATCATTGCAGCGGCACCAGCAACAATATTTTTCATATTCTTACCAACTTTTGATACACCCATATCACTTACACCACCTTTTGGTGTTGCAGGAGCTTTTGGTGCGGAGACTACATCAGACATCCCTCCAGTCTTATTACCTCCAAACATTGCCTGCATACCTTTCATTAAACCAAATTGTATTACAGCTTGTGCAGCAGCTAGCCCTAATTGTGTCATGGCCTGAACTGCACCTTCACTTAAAGAGTTATTTTCTGAAAGTATTTCACCTGTAGCTTCGTAATGTTCTTTTGCTTCTAGAGATAAACCAGCAACCTTTTCTTGATTTGCTGCCATGTTAATTATATCTGGTACTGACATACCTAATGCATCTGCAAATGCCTGTTGCTCTATAACATTCATAGACTGGAATTCTGCTATACTTCCTACATTTTTAAGTATCTCTTCCATTACAGTAGCTTGATCACCTACTAATGCTGCCTGTCTTGCCCTATCTAAGTTTAATTGTCTACCAAGAAGTACCTCAGCTTCCATTTGCTTTTCAATACTAGATTCAACATCTAGTAAGCTTCTTCCTGCATCAACTACAGACTTAACTTCTATACCTAATTGCTTTGCACCTACAGATGCCTCAACAAAACTGGCAGCTCCGTCCTTACCAAACCTTGCAATTTCTTCTGTGCTAGTTGCCATATCTGCTAATATAGCTCCTGGTGCTACACCCCTAGCTCTTGCAAGGCTAATTGCCATATCATCAGCATTAAGTCCTGCATTTGCACTCATCTCAACCATCTCTGCAGCTTGATCAGCTGACATTCCAAATCCTTCTGTAAGTACTGCAACCTTATCAATTGCTGCATCCATCTCTTCACCAGTTAATGCAGTATTCATATAAATTGCACCAACTGCAGCTGCAGCCTCTTCAGCATCTACACCCATCATCCTAAACTTAGCAGTAGTTTCAGTAACCTGAGCACCTATTTCAAATGCCTGACCTCCTACTGCACCTAAATCTTTTACAAGATCTCTAGTTGCTTTACCAACAGCACCTACCTCTTTCATTAGCAAGCCTATTGCCAAAACGCCCATCATCTTTGGGTCTTTTACAAGATCAGAGAATTGTTTTGCCTTATTGCCTAATGTGTCATACTCATCTGCTAGCTCCTCTATCTTTTCTTTCCTCTCTTCCTCTAGGCTTTTAATAGTCTCTTGTGTTTTTTCGAACTCCTCTGCAGCCTTTTGTATATCTATTTGAGTCTGTAGTATTGCCATGAATGCGCCATTGACCTTATAACCAGCCTTAGCTGCATCCTGCATCATTTGATCTTGTGCAGTCAATAGTGAATTTAACTTCTCACTAGCTGTAAGATTGTCGGCCATTGCATCTTGCATGCTTTGAGTTGCAGAAGCCATTACGTCTGCAGCTGCACCACCTTCTTTGAGGTGACTTACTGTGCCTTGTAGCATCGATGCAAAAGACTTAGCCTCTTTATTGGCATCAATATAGGCATCTCTTAACTCTTTGGCACTCCTTGCTGCGTCATCTGACATGGTTTATCCCTATGCGAAGTTTTTTAACTTATTCTTAATATTTGGAATTTTTTTATCTATTGTCATCTTAAAGCCATCTGGAACTTTATCCCAAGATCCGTATCTCTTTTCTAAAGTTTTGGCTAATTTAAGTACTGAATCAGTAGCTTTTGCATGTTCACCTTTTGCAGCTGCAATTTTCTTATCATAAGACATGTTGACAGCATTTTTATGCTTTGTTGCTATTTTATCTAAAATACCACTGGCTATTCCTTGCAGTGTGGATAGTGGTCCAAATTCTGAGATATTCTTTTTTATCTCTAATTTTATTAAGTTTTTTAGCTCTTCATTTGTTTTCGACATAGATAATTCTCCTAATTAGTTTATTATAAATATCAATTAGTTCAAATTATCTACGTCTAGACGGTGTGGATGGTTTTGAAAAACTTGGAGGTTTTGAGTTAGACCCTCTACCTTTAGATGCTCGTTTTTGTGCATCATTTTCCTTTTTCATTTGTTCTTCAAGCTCTTTCATGTAGAATCTTCGCATCCATATAGGGAGGTTGTAAACGTCGCTAAACGAGAAGCCTCCACCAGAGTGATACACAATTTGAAAGATTGTTTTATGAAGGGCAGGTCTATACGCCGGCCCCAGGCCAAAAAAAGTTGACACCAAGTGGCAGCTTCATTTGCTGCTCATTACCTGTTGATTCACTAAAGTACCAAAATGTCATATCAACATCTGGTGATATCTCTTGAATATGGTCCCTAAATGCTTTTGAGTCTTGTGCTAAGAATTGATTTTTTACAAACTTATTAACAGTAATTTCAGAATCATCACCATCAACTGCAACAATCATATATCTTAGTCTTGTTGTAAACTCTTGTCTTGGATCATCCTTTCTTTTACCTCTATTAGACTTTTTAAGATCAAGTCCAATTTTAACCTCATCACCATGATTAAGTATTTTCCAAGTAATTTTCTTTTTAGATACTGGTAGTTCAAAATTAAACTTATTTACACCTTGTTCATAATTTGCTTTATCTAAGCCATTCTTATGCTTTAGGTCTTGTAAGTCAACTTTTACCTTCTCCTTATCACCTGTCCATGGGTCTGCAATTTCTACTTCATAGTCTGCACCATAACCTAATATCCTTGCAGCTACCATAATTGCGTTTTTATCACCTAAAAGTAGCTTATGATAAGGAATACTTCCAACTACCAGTGATTTTAATAGTTTATCAATAACAACACCTTGTTGTATAAGGTTCTGAGAAGTTAAGATATCTTCTTCTTTTGCTGTCATATATTTAATTTCAACCTTACCTGACTTTAATGGATTGTCATCTTCGTATAATACTCCACCAGATGGTAAATCAATCATCTCAGTTGGAAAGTCATGCTTTAGCACACCTCCATCATTTTCAAAATCTTGTACAAGTTGTTTTTTTAAGTCTTCGTTTCCAGAACCTTTTTTCGAGTTTGGATAGTCGGTATCTAATTTATCTACCATTATTGTTCTCCTTTATTGTTGTTTTATAATAACCTTATATATAAATATAACTATAGAAAAAAAATGCCCCGATTGGGGGCATCTTTCTCTAATTATTTTTGTTTTTGTTAATCACTAAACTTTAGTAATTACTACTACTGCTAATTTGTACTCACCGTTAGTTCTAGTTGGTTGAAAAGCTGTAGTGATTGATAGTAACTTTGCATCATCTATTGTTTCTAGATATGTGTTAACTTCTTCTGCAAAGCTGCCTGCAGTAGTAGAAATTTCTCCATCTGCTGCATCACCTACTAAAATTTTAGTTATTGTATCAAAATTTGCCATTCAAATTCTCCTTAGTATTGTAAGATTGCGTAGTCGTAAGCTAGTTCCAATGATATATTGATTGGGTCATCTGTTGCCCATTCCAAGTCACCGAATGTTGCGTTAACTGGAAAAGCACCTTTCAATGTCCATTCCTCAACCTTATCACCTACAGGTCCAAGTACATTAATAGTTACATCTTTCTTATAAAAGTCTGCATATCCTGCTCTACCTGTTACTGATTCATATCCTAGTCTAACCCATTCCATCACTGCCTGAGCACCTGAAGGTACTACTGGATCATACATTTCTATTGTTACGTTTTCCCATGTAGCCTTACCTTGAATCTTTCTTTTTGTATTAATGTGATCTAGTTCCTTTGCTTCAATTGCAATTGTTGGTCTGTTAACCTTCTTGCAAATAAAACTTGGGACACCATCAACATATAGTACAAACCTATTTGATGTTTTAGGTTGGAATGCTGTGAACATTAGTTCATTAGGGTCTATTACTTGAGCCATATTTTATCTCCTCTTTAATATAAATATCTGTTATTCACCAAAAGTTGCACCAGTTGGTAATACGTTAAAGTCAATTACTATAAATTCTGCAGCCTTAGCCGGTTGTAAGAATATTTCACCTTTTAAGATGTTTCTGTCAATTACATCAGGTGTGTTATTTGATTCATCCATTACAACTCTAAAGGCAAACAAACCTTGTTTCGTTTGTACATCTGCCATATAAGGATTAACAGCTGATAAGAACCTATTTCTAGTTGCAGCAGTATTATTTTCAAATACTAAGAATCTAGATGTAGATGCAATAAACTTCTTAAGTCTAATTAATAGTCTTCTAACATTTACACGATCAAGTGCAGATGCTTTTCTTTGTAGTGTCTTTTGTCCCCAAGCACATACACCTTGTCCAGGGAATGTTGCAATAGGATTAATACCTTTTTCGTATAATGTATCTCTGTCTGAATGTGGTAGCTTTCTTTCAGCTTGTATAGCAGAATCAAGTCCACCTCTATTCAAACCTGCAGGAGCAAACCATTCGTGAGCAACTTGGTCATTGAATGCAAATACACCTGCCATTAAAGTAGATGCCGGCACCCATACTAATTGATTAGTTGAACTATCATTTGTTAAACACCATGGGTAGTACATTGCACCATAAGATGAATCAAAATTATCACCTTGAGTTGCAGCAGTAGCTACATTTTGATCCCATTTTACAGGATCAAGAATTGCCATACAATCACCTCTTTCCTCACATGAGTTAAGAATTTGAGTTGCTAATGCACTATGTTCACCTGCAAGAACACCTGGTACTAATAACATATTAATATCATAATCATCTGCATTACCCATTAAAAGTATTGCTGAATATAATTCATCGCATGATGTTAATGTAGAATAGTCATATCCTTGAACGTTTGTTGAATCAATAGTTTCATGCCAATTTGCTACTACATTGTTTGGCCCAGCACTTCCATCACTTCCTCCAGTAAATGAACCTGACCAAACTCCTCCAGTAACAACCCTTGTAGGTAGTGAACCAGTAGCTGAGTTTAATCTTATGCTTCCATCTTCTAATAAATAGTTTGGTGTTGCAAAATCTACAGACTTTATTCTAATATATTTAGATTTGTTTGGATACTTACCTGTTGTCTTAACATATCTTGTATTGCCTGATCCAGCAATAGTGTGGGTTTGATTTCCAATAACTCTTTCAATGTAGTTGGTAGAATTAGGATCTAGATTAACTCCATTCCATGATTCTAAAGCAACCTTTCTCTTTTTAGAGTCATCACCTCGCCTAATAGTTAGTGTAAATGTACCTTTTGTGTCATTAACAGAACTAACTTCTAGTCTTAAATTATCTTTATCACCTGCTCCAGTTAATACATGGTTTGAAATAGACCCTGAACTGGTTTGTAATACACCGTGTGATAGTGTTTCTGTAGTAAATGATGCAGTTATTAATGCTTGGACTGCATAGTTGTTTAGGGCAGTACCTGCATTTATTGATGCAGAAACTGGTACCTTACATGTTGCAGCAGTATAACTACCTGATAACATTCTAACTACAGTTAGTGCACTTCCATTCTTTAAATATTCTTTTGCAGCAGTATTTGTTAAATATGAATAATTTTTTGTGTCTGCATCGGAACTACCTGATGATACCACGTCTCCAAAAATTTGAACATATTCACTATAATTTGACACCATTGTAGGTGCCATCGCAGGCCCCTTAGCTGTTGGCCCAATAACAGCAGCACCAATCTCACCTACAGCTTGTGGTAAGAATGATAAATCTTTTTCCGAGGTAAATACACCTGGTGATACAATTTTCTCAGCCATTTATTTCTCTCCTATCTCTTGTTTTGATATAATATCCAATACGTTTATGTATTCTATTCGTTATATAAATATCAGATTAAAACTGTAAAATTACGATTTTGGTATAAACTCTCCTTTGTCCATATCAATTGTACCTTCACCATACTTTAATCTTAATGTTTCCCCTAAGTCACTTTCATCTTTCTGTAAGATTTGTAGATCCTTGAGTATAGATGTCTTTGATTCTTGTAGCATTGCACTTTGAATTTCAATTCCACCTAATTTATCTTGTATTATTAGATATCTTTCTCTTGTTTCTTTTATTTTTGTTAATTCGTCTGTTGTAAACTTCTTGTTCATGTTTTTCCCTTTATTATTTTTATAAAACTTAACTATTTGTATTTGATCCTAATGGGTGATAACCACCGTTTGAGTTTCCAGACTCAACTTCTGTTTGATTCGTAGACACTTCCGGACTAATTGTTTCAACACCTTGATGCCCTACGATGCTTTCACCTATCTGAACTGCCATATGAGATATTACATCTTCAGACTCAGCTGCTATTTTCTTCTGTAATATATCAGGTATTAAAAACCCAGACAATGTTAAAGAAAAGTTTGATGTTATAACTCTATCAGCTCCAGACTCAACTTCAGTTACATTATCAAATGAGTCAATCTTACTTTTAAAGTTATATCTTTCTTTTTGACCCCAGTATGCACCTTCTGCGTAGTTAACAGCTTCTATTATTGAATTCATTTGTTCTATAAACTCAGTGGTCACAATAAAGTCATAGCTTAAATCTACATAATCAGGCACAACAACTCTTTTATATGTCTTCTTTTTTGTAAACCCATTTAGCTTATGAAAGTTGTCATATTTATTTGCCATATTAAAGTTATTTTCAAAACCTTGATATAGCTTAGGTGAGTTTGCATCTATTTTATTCGCAAGGCCTCTTTGCTTTTCTATGCCTGTTCTTTTAAACATAATTAAAGGTAATTGTAATTTACCCTTATTATCTCTATATACCCTACTTTTTTGTATACTAGACCATCTCTCTGGATTCCCATACATTATAGGTACTTGCACCCTTTGGCCCGTACTGTCTGTAATTTCTGGCATTATTGCGTTCTCAAAATAGTCAACAATAACACTATCTATGTCAATTAAGCCTAGCTTAATATCTAGCTTTCTAGCTACCTTTCCAGCTCTTACCTCTCCACCTCTGTGGCTTAATTCTGGTGCAGACTTTTTGTCTCTTTGATTTTTATTTAATTCAGATATTGCCATATTATATATTGTCAGGTATTATTCCTGCATTTCCTATACTAGTGTTTTCTATAGATAAACTACTTCTTCTTGCCATGTGTGTTTTACACAATATTGATATACTTGCACCAAATTCATCACCTAATGTTGTTGTGTCAGGATTGTGTGCCATGTGATATTGCTCATCATTAACTGAATCTACCTCCCAATAAGATGCATCCCACTTAAATATATCTCCAACCTGTATTACCAAGTTTGTATCTTTTATTGTTTCTCTTACAAATGAAAAATTACATATTTGGCTTACATCTTCACCCATTCCGTTATCTGCCCACTCCTTGCCTTCAGGTGAAATTATACAACCTACCCTCACAGCAGTTTTATAGATCTTTCTAACAGCCTCACCATATACATTCTCTTTTGTAAGTGTGTTTGATATCTTATAAATATCAATTTCTGTTCCTAAAATTCTATCTACTAATTCGTCACTTAGCTTTCTAAATAACTGTGTATCTCTATTACCTGAAAATAATGCCATAATTATCCTATATAGATTGTTAGTGGTACTTTATTAATTGTTTCTTGATGAAAGTTTGCCTCATCATTTTGTCTTTCCATAGCATTCCTTCTAGAAGAAGCCTCTAAGTCTTCTCTTAGTTCTGATACTAGTGTCTCTTTCTCTGCCAAACCTTCACTTCTTAAAGTGTCTCCATCCAAGCTTAGTGCCTCTCCTGGTGAAGGTATACTTCCATACTTACTTCTTACTATACCTAATAGCTCTTTTGCAAGTGCCAGTGTGTATTTTCTTATCCATTGCTTTCCTGGATTATTTATGTATTCATATTCTATATGATTATATGTTATGTTTGAAAAGTCTGATATTTTATCAGTTGCTCCTGAAGTATTATTTCTATCTCCTGTTAAGATATACTGGAAGTGTATTTTAAAGCTTCCAGAAGGAATTGGAAATATACGCATTCTATTATTTTGTATCTCAAATCCATAAGCAGACTTTCTAACATGGTCATTAAATTCAATTGCCTGAACTCTCATTAGATCATCATACATTGGCATCATCATATGATTAATTGCAGGGCTAAATCCACTCCACCCAAATTCATTCATTTGTTGAGATGTTGCAGTAGCGGTTCCTACATAAGGGTCAAAGAATCTTGTCATTGCAGGTGAAGCTTGGTGAAATACTTTCTTTATTTCAATTTCATCTGTTCCTGGTGTCCCCGATTCAAATGTTGTTGAGCCAGTACTTGTTAAATCATATGTTTGTATTTGATTCTGTGTTGTTATAGAACCTGAATACCATGTTACGTTTCCACCTACACCAGCCTCAGAGCCATATTCATTACTTAGCGTAATTAGTCTGTTTAATCCTGTGCCATCAATTGTTTTACCTGATAGATTTGAGGATGTTGGTTGACCTTGTGCTCCAAGTAGATTTTCTCTTATATTAAACCTGTTAACTTGTGCATTGTATTCTGTTACTGCCTCCTCAAAACATGCAAAAAATGAGCCTGATTGCAATTCAATATTAACTATAGGATATCCCATTCTTTTAGCACACCACTTAGCTGTACTAATTGCAGACTGTGTGTATGTGTCATCATGATCATAAAGACCAAATGGTGTATCATCTGTTCCCGACCAAGTAGCTGTTCCGTCCCATATTTTTACTTCTGTTGCCATAGATTTCCCCTTTTATATAAATATAAACTCAATATTGTACAATAATAAATATCAGCTAAAAGTTAAAACAAAAAAAAAGAGCCCCAAATTAATGGGGCCCTTCTTAAGAATAATTAAAAACTATTTATTAAATAGTGTTTAATCCAGATACATTAATCTTACCGTAGAATTCTGGTCTTACAACTTTCTTAGCATACCTAGTCATTACACCTTTTCTTGGAGTAAAGTTAGTTGGATCGTATACTAGTGGAGTCATAATTAATGGAATATAAGGAGCATAAACTGCACCAGTTTCCAAGAATTGAGTACCACGGAATCCCATAATAATCTCATTTGATTGCATGTAAGGGTTTTTGTAAACTGTAAATCTGTTAGCTAAGCTACCGATTTTAGTTACGCCCATTGCAAATGATTGTTGAGCACCATCTGTATCAACACCGAATCCAGAAATAGATTCTAACACAGTAGAAACCTCAGGTCCACATACTAAGAAGTTAGCACCACCACGCATTGTTTTTGCATGAATTTTGTTACTTACTTTTTGTACTTTTGTACCTAATGTTGCAAACCATGAAGTTTGTTGATAAGCATATTGTGAACCAACAGCAGAAAATGCAGTTCCAGCAGCATTTAATGCCTGTCCGTCTGCATGCCATGAATCAGTTGTGTTTGCATTTGCAGATAACATACCTAAGATTTCTAAATCTATTTCCATAGAAATATATTCAGATAACATAGATGTTAATTCAGCCTCAGCATCAATTGAGTGATAAGCATTTAAGTCTTGAGCAAATTCTGGAGTCCAGATTACTTTTAACTTTCTTGTCTTAGCTACAATTGCCTCAGATCTTAATTCAACATTTACTTCAGGAATATTCAAGTCTGTTGCAGTTCCAGCAGCATAAGATGTAGGATCTTTATCCTCAAAATCACCTCTTGACTGGTCATTAGCATTCTTGATTACAAATGAAGTCTTGATTTGACCTAATCCAAAAGTATCAGCCCATGTTGGTAGTTCAGCAGCAGTTTCACCGATGAAAGTTACAACACCTGCAGCAGTAGCAGTAGTAAACTGTGGATATACTTTAAAGTCAGATGCAGAAACTTGGAAAGCTTGTGCAGCCTGTTCATCAAGATTAGTGTTTTCAGTTGTAATTACAACCTTCTTTAATCTCTTAGCAGTAACTAAAGTTTCTAAACTAGAATCAAAGTTAACATCAGCTAAAGAAGCAGTAGATGCTGCAGTTAAAGCGTCAGCTACACCTGTAGATGCAGATCTGTTAGTTGAATATCCGAACTTTCCAGAACCATAAAGGCCTCCAGAAGGATCAACATTTTTGGTATCTGTAGTACCCATTATTTTATCACCAGTAGCTACTGTGTGAGTGTTAGCGGCAGTTCCGCCTACGCCTGAATCAGACCCATATTTGAAGTCTAGGAAAAATACTAGACCTGATGGTAGATTCATTGGTTGTACGCTTACAAAATCTTTTGCAGCAATTTCACCGAAAATTCTTCTTACTAGTGGAAGTGCAACTCCTGACCATTCTTCTTTACTACCACCTGTACCGGTAGCATTAGCTTCTTGGATCAATTGTCTTGCTTGATTTTCTAAAAGAATAGCAGTATTATGTTTTTCATACTCTGCATCGATTCCTTCTAAAAGACCAGTTTTTTCCCACTTATTTACATAAGCTTTAGTTTCAGCAATTTGTTGCCTATAAGTATTTTGAGCGTCGTTAAGTAAATTACTTACGTTTGACATTTTTGTCTCCTAATTTTTTATAGTAAACCTGCCAACTTCTTCATTCTAGATGAAAAGTTGTTAGATTCAACAATTACGTTTTTATTTGGTTTAGTCGAATTAACGGCTTTTGAAGCAAAACCTTCAGTTACTGATCTCTTCTTAGTTGGTTTGTATCCAGTTAAAGATTCTGCTAAAGTAGTGTATACTAATTTAACTTCTCTTACTGAACCTGCCCTATCGAAAGTTTCAATAATTTTCATTTTTTGTGATTCATTTAGACCGTTACTTCTAAATAGTTTGTTTGAGAATAAAAGTTTTGCATTCAACAAATTAACTTCATTGATCTTATCTTTTAGGAACTTAATAGTTTTGTAAGCTTCTTTAAGATCTTCATCTTTTTCAGTTTCATTTGTAGGCTCATCTTCGTCCTCATCTTCTTCTTGAAGTGCTTTAATTACCTCGTCTAAATCTATCTCTGTATCATCAGATGGTTCATCATCTTCAGTTTCGTCCATTGGTTTTTCATCAGAATCTTCAGTTTCAGTCACAGGTTCTTCATCATCACTGTGGTCTTCATCTTCAGTTTCCATTTCTTCACCATCGTCTTCTAATTCTTTAATGATTGATTCAAGTTCTAAGTCGTCTTCATCTTCAGTTTCATACATGTCATCATCTTCAGTTTCATGTATTTCTTCATCAGTGTCTTCACCACCTTCTGATTCATCTTCACCTACTTCGTTGTATGCTTCTTCAGTTTCATCAGCCTGACCTAAGTCGGTTGAGTCATCTGCGTCCATTTCAACAGTAGCTTCTGGAGTATCAGCTAGTTCTTCTTCATCATCAAAATCTTCAGATTCTTCAGCGATCTTTTGAGATAACATAGATTGTAGTCTAGGGGTAAAAGCCTCTTCTAAAGCTAGTTTAGCATTCGCAATTGCAGTTTCTCTAACTGCTTTCGCATCAGCTATAGCTTCTTTTAACAAGTTTTTTGACATTTTGTGTCTCCTCTTAATTTATGTTTAGGAAGTATAGCTATTAGGAGCTATAATAGAATTTATTTTAATACGTTTGCAATGTATCTAGTTATCACATGCGTTTTTACGTATAATTGTTAATCGAATATAAATATATATAGATATATAAAAAGTATCGTTTTTCTAAAACTTTTTAACTAAATGGGTTTAATTTATTCCAGTGACGCTGTGGGATTCCACAATATATACACATTAAACCTAAGCTAAAAGATACAAAACAGAAGCCCATTTCGTTAAGTGGGTCTGCAAACGATATATAGTTTAGTATTGTACCAGTAGCTGTAATATATGCTACGTATAATGAGATTAAACCTCCCATAAGGGTTAGTAAATTTTGAGTAGAACTTTTCATATTTTATTTATTATTTATTAGTTTTGATTCTTGTTTTTCAACCACCTTACATGCGTAGTCAAATTCTTCTGGTGCAGTATGAATGTTTTCAGCATCATAAGCTTTGATTACAAATGTTGTTTTATTTTCAACAATTGATATTAGTGTTCCTGATAGTTTGACGGTGTAATTTGGAAAGGTCTTTTTCATAAGTCTGTTTTTCGTTAGTATGTTAATTAGTTATTTATATATAAATATAAACAAAAATACGCAAGAAAAAAAATTTCTCACGTATTATTTTTAGAAAGTTATTAACAATTAGTTGTTAAACAGCCTTACCATCTCTAATTACAGTCCATATATGGTTCTTATCATGCCTCTTTTGTCTTGCAGTCTCTCTCTTTTGCATGGCTTTGGCATAGTCCATCTTTTTAACTCTTTTTGCAGAATTACCTTCAAAGTATCTCCTTTCCTTATACTCATCTAGCTTCCCTGAGTCCTTTATTTGTCTCTTAAATATTTTAAGGGCCTTTTCTAGGTCTCCTGGTGTTGAACCTGGAACCTTAACTCCTCCTGGTACTCCTGGTATAATAAAGTCTGAACGCTTCCTATAATTTTTAATTGGCCTTCCAGACCTATCTCTTGGTGTATGCTTTCTTTTATCTGACATAAATGTTTTTTTTGTATTAATTAATTGTATATAATATAAACAATTTCTGCTTAATAAAAAAATTTATTTAATATTTTTTTTCATCCAAGAGTTTACGTATTGCATTAGCTCTTTCTGGGCAGGTTTAATGTCACCTTTCTCTGTCATAGGACCATTTTTCCAGTCTAACCAACCATCTTTAATTAACATTAAGCCTTCATCAAGATCTCTCATGATTTCAATGTATTCTTCTGTAATTGTAGTCTTCTGTGTGTTCCATTCAAGAATTTTATTTTCCTGCATTTGCTTTAATAAGTTAGCCTCATCACCTTTACGCCATGTGTTTCCTAACTTACCACCACCACCAATTCTTAATTGGCCATACTTAGCATAAATAGTATATTTTCTTCCATCAACATTAATAATTGCAGAATCAGAATACTTTTCTTTCATTGAACCTAATACATCTCTAACCTTATTCTTTTTAAGCCACTTCATAGCTATGTCATGGCCTTTTTTATCAAAGGTATAATTTAATGATGTTCCAACCTGGTCGCCTTTATCAAGCTTAACAGCTTCATCCTTTCTTTTAGGATTCAATACTGGATTCCATCTCATCTTTTTTAATTTTGAAGAAGGTAGCTCACCTAAGTATGCATGTTCTTTTAATATATCTTTAAGTTTCATTATTAAGCTCCTATTCTTGAGTATGTTAGCATATCATTAATTGCTTTAAGTGCTTTCTTTTTTGCTGAATCAAATTCTTTTCCATATCTTCCTGATCCACCAGCCTTTTTAGCATTGGATACCATTTTCATTATATTGTTAATTTCCTTTGTCTCCTTTGAAGTTTTCATCTTAGGAGCAGCTTCTTTGATATGCTTCTTAGCTACAGCTTGGAAGTTTCTAAGGTTTGCTCCATTAAGTCTATCTGCAAAGCCTCTAGAATGTAGTGCTTTTACTAGATCTGTAAAACTGCCCTTGGTTAGTTTTTTAGCATCTTTTTGTTTTTTCAGAAATTGTTCTATGTCCCAAGATAATACTGCAGGAATTGTTTTAAGACCTTTTTCTGCTGATGGAGCAGCTTCCTTAATGTGAGTTCTTTTCCAACCATCATATCTTACTTTTCCAAAGTTGTTTCTTCCAGTTGCAATACCTCTAAACCCTCCAACAGATTCATTAACAGACCCATCTTCCTCATCATCAATAGCATTTGCAATTGCAGCTCTTTTCTTAGCTAAATACTTATCTGATTCATCTTCATCACCATCATTATCTATATCTCCGTCTTCTTTTCCGACTGAGTCTAAAGCCTCTGATATTTCGTAGTATTTACCAAGCTTGTGGCCAATGTCTTCAAACACAGATTCCAATCTTTGCTGTAATGTATTCATTTCATTTGCAGTTTTTGTTAGCTGATCAACTGAACCACCAATCCCTTTTACATCATTCTTTACAGTAACTGAATCAAACCAACCATCTGTCTCTTGTAATGCTAATTGGCCAGCACTTGAAGCCATAAGTTTTATTGACTCAACCATCTCTTTTATCTCGTCTGTTCTGTATATCTTTGATGCAAACTCATTAAAGTTTTTTACTGCCTCAAGAACTTCTCTTTTTTGCCTTGGAGTAAGCTTTTGCTGTTCACTTTCCATAAGCGTTGAAAGTTTTATTCCCATTGTATTTTCTCCTATTTCAGTTTCTATTGTTTTTAGGTCTATATTTGGCTCTTCCTCATCTTTTACTGAGGGTTTAGCCTTCTTATTATAATTATCAAGCTCATCATCAAGAGTTTTAATCTGCTCAGGTGGCTTAGGTATCATATCGTTATCTATAAGTTCTGATAGTCTAATCATTTTCTTTTTCTCGGCAATGAACACTTACAAGTTAGTTCGCATAACATTTCTGATATTATGTTTTCTACTTTCTCATATTTGTTTGCTTTTTTAGCTACTGGAGAATATGACTCATTTACACCTGGTATTTTACTTGTTGGGTGCATAAATGCTCCGTGAGTTGATGGATTAGAAACAAAGTCCCAACATACCAATTCAAAGTCATCTTGTACAATTAAAGTTTCCTCTCCTGTATCTTCACTTATTTCATTATTTACAGAACCTAAGCCTCTAGATGATATACCTAATTTAATATCGCACTTAAGTAGCTCTTTTAATATATTTCCAGATGGTGTACTTAGCACCTCAACCTTACCCATTAAATCATCACCTTCCCACCATATCTTACTAATATTATGTGACACATTTTGAAGGTTTACTACTGAAGATTCTGGGTGATCTAATTCACCTAGAGCTCTTCTCTCTTTAATTTGAGAAGCATTATATTTATTTGCCTCCCTCATTAGTACCTCCTTAGGGTAAATTCTTCCATTTTGATTTTTTGCTCCAGATCTTTGTAGCACACCTTGTACTATAATCTTTCCATTATTCTTTTGTTCAGACTCAGCTATTTGCTGTCTTGATATCTGGAATGGTATTGTGTCTATTAATATTTGTTTCATGCTTTTGTCCACGATTGTCTTTTTCTGTATAAGTCAAAAAATACTTTAGCAATCTCTTGCCTAATTATATCTCTTACTTGTTGTTCAGTAAGCTCTTCTTTAATTATTTTTTTTGACCTTTTCATATTAAAATTTTCTTAGCTTTTCACCTATTCTCATCATTCTTTCAGATATCTTATAAAGACCTTTTCTTGTTGACTTCCAATACTGCCTATTATCAATACCTTCCTCTGTTTTAAGCTTAATATTTTGATTAATAATTCTTTCAATTTTAATAAGCTTACTGTGCACCTCTTTTATTGCACTATTAACTTTATTCTTAGATGTTCTAGACTCATCCTTTTTATAAGCGCTGTATGAAATTTCGTTCATTGCCTTTTGCATCTTCATAAATGTCGATTCCTTAACTTTCTTGTAACCTAATACCTCAGCGTTTTTATTCTCATCTTCCTTCTTTTTCTTACTAAATGCATTTGGAGTCTTATATGGGCCCGCTGCAGAAGAAGTGTTGTGCTCATCCACATCTTCCTTCTTATAGCTTTCCCAGCTTTCTAGAAGCTCATCTAACTTTTTATTTAGTGACATTTTTTAGCTCCTTAATAAGTGAATGTGATCTCATACATGAAAGTATATGTGTTTCATTAATAGACTTTAAGTCTTTTAGCTTAATTAGTTGACTTTTTACTTCATTAAGCTTTATCTTTACAATTTTATCATTAACCTTATTACTTAGTAGTGATATTGCCTTAGATATACTTTGTATTTCATCACTTACAACTTCTTTAAGTGAATTTGTATTTGATATATTTTCTATATATGCCCTAAGAAGTCTTTTCTGGCTTATACCTAGCTTTGCACCATACTTATCATTAAACTTTTCTAATAATATTTTATATGATAATATTCTTAGGTCTTTATCGTGCTTGGTAAGCTCATTTTGAACCTCATCAACCCTCTTCTTGTTTGGCTTTGATTCTGTAATGTTTTCTATAATAAAGTATCTAGAAGACACTGTTTTTGCAGGATTTAGCCCATTTCCTTCAAGCATTCTCCATATCGATGCATTCATCTTATAAGTTGGCACCTTCGTTCTAAAAAAGTCTTCTATTATATAACACCTTTTAATCTCCTTAATAAGATTGTATTTTTGCTTATTTAGTAAAGACTTATTTATCTTTTTATACTCAGAGATAACAGTATCAATAAGCCTTCCAGCCTTTTCACTGTTTGAAAACTTTGTCTTTTGTAGAGTTTGATATAATTCAAGCTCCCTGTTTAGTGATGTTCCTCTTCTAAAGAACTCTTTTACTAGTGATACTGCTGGTGAATTCTCATTACCTAGCATCATATCATTAGTTATTTGTCTCACCAATAACTCAAACAGTATGCCTGTATTTTTGTATTTTGAATGTCTGTCTCTGGCCATTAATCTCTCCTAAGTTATATATACTTATATGTTATAAATATCATCTTATTTTATAAATTATCATCTATAAGGTTATTTTCGTTTAATAGGCCACTTTCGCCTTCTTGCTTATCATTAAATAGTGATCTTACTATTTTTTGATTATTTTCTCTAAAGTTATGTCTAATAGATCTATCTCTATTTTTATGATCTGATTTTCTCTTCTTTTTGCCTAATGGGTCTCTACCTCTTGCAGACTTATCTGTTCCTGGTTTTGCCCCATCCTTTGGCCTACCTTGACCTGGCTTATTCTCTGTCATTTCATCATCTGAAAAGAAATTAGTTACATCTGGTGCATCTGGTTCAAAACCACCGTCTTCTCCTTCGGGAGGCGTACCACCTTGCTGTAGTGCCCAATCAGTTGAAACAGATATCTTAGATACTTTAGGGTTATTTCCATCTTCAAGCTCATTGTGTAAAAATACCCTTTTTCTATCATCTTCAACTTCCTTTCTGTTTCTATTCATCTCCTCTTCACTCATATTAAATATATTTTCATATATCCATTTCTCGCCTAACAGCTTTCCAGTTTGTATATCTGATGCTAATGTCACTTTACTAGACCATAGCTCTACTTGTTCTTGTTCATATATCTTAGAAGGATTAGTTAAGTTTAGTGAAAAGTTAACTAAGTCTTCTCCATCCATACCTTGTGAATGCAAATGCACTATTGCTATCTTAGTTAGCTCAGATGTTACTATCTTCTGTATTCTTTCTATTGTTCTTGCAAACCTTACATCCTCTGCAGCTAATGTTGCTTTCCCAGATGTTGACTCATCATACCCTAAAAATGCTTTTGGTATCTTTAGTGCAGCAAACATTCTGTTTCTTAGGTACTCAATATCTTCAATGCCTCCAAACTCCATACCGGAAAGAGAGTCTATTTCTGTCCCACTTTGACCTCCTCTAACAGGTAAATAAAAGTCTTCCATCATATTTTGTAAATTAAACTTAAGGTTATAATTACCAGTATCTTGGTCTATGAATGGAGTCTTTTTCATTGATGTCATAACTCTTTGCATGTATTGGTCTACCTCATTCGGTGGAATATTTCCAATATCAACCTTAAAAACTCTTTTCTCTGGAGCCCTCATAATTCTATGAATCATCATTGCATCTTCCATAAGAGTTAATTGCTTCCAGTTTTTTCTAGCACCTTCAAGCATAGACTTACCATAAGGTAAAAAGTTTGCATCACTTAGCATTCTAAGGTGAGCTATTTCATAATTTTCATATTTTACTGTATTTGAATTTGATGCGCCGTAATTACCTGCACCTCCTAGTGATGGGTCGTGATGGAATAATACAGATTCAGGCTTAGAAGGGTCGAATCCTTCTTCTCTTAGCATCTCATAAGGTGTAATTGGAATTACATTAGTAACTCCATATTTTTCTGTTATATCTAGTTTAAGATAGAAGTCTCCATATTTAACTAAGTTTCTTACCCATGGCCATAAATTAAATTCTATATTTAATATGTCATAGAATAAGTTATGTAATATCTTCTGAGTATCATCATTGGAACTCTTTATATTTAGTATATCACCATACTCATTCTTCATTGTTGACTCATCAGCATAAATATCTAATGCAGAGGCAATAATAGAATCTTCATCCATCATTTCGTAGTCCGTAAATAGCTGTAACCTGTGTGTATGATAGTTTTGCTGAAAGTTATATCCTGTATTTCTAGATGAGGTATATAATCTATTAAATCTATCAACCAGCCTATTAGTTTCAAGGTTTGATGATTGAACTCTGTTTATATCTACTACTTTTAGCTTCTTTTCACCTGTTCTTCTGATTATACTACCAGTAGAAAATAGTGTTTGTAGCCTTCCAAATAATGTTTTATCTGCCATAATTTATTCCTATTTTATTAACCAAGTTAAGTCTTCGTCTGGGCCTTTATTTCCCATCTTCATCTTCCATGGGTCACTTGTTAAGTGGCTTGAGTTACTAAATCCTCCTGCACCAGTCTTGCCCATTAATCTTAGCGCATTCTTATTCATTGCCAATCCTTCGTTTCTCAGTTTTAGAGCTGAGTCTCTTACAAACAGTCCAATTGCGAAGGCCATTACCAAGTCATCATTATATCCACTTTGAGCTTCTGGCCTATTATTTTTCCAAATAAATACAGATAGCTCATCTAAGAGTCTTCTTGATCTTACTATAATGTCCTTTTCTCTAAAATAAATATCAAGCTTAGACACTAAAAGTGGTCTAGTCCTCGAAGAAGTTGTAAATCCTGGAACCATCTGAGACTTATCTTTTAAGTCGTATCCTTTTGTTAAATGTGTTGCAGAGTCAGTAACTCCTTCATGTTTATATGTATAATATAAATTTTGGTAGTCTCTATCTATTGCCTGCTGTATTGCTGCCCACCCAACATTTGCGTTTTCTATAACTAGCAATGCATTATTCCATTCGGTAGCTACTGTAACTAACATATTCCCAAAATCTTTTGTGCTTGGCTGACCTTTATATTCTGCAACTTGCTTTAAGCCTTGTATGTCTAATACATGAAATGTTGAATAGTCACTTCCATCTCCTCTAGATACATCAGCAACTACTACATAATCTTTTGAAAAGTCTGGGTATTCCCATATCCAATAATTGCCATCAACCCCTCTTCTTTCAGTAGGCTCTTCTGCATAGTTTTCTTTATACCATTCTAGTATTTTAGGTTCGACTACAGATGCACCAGAGCTAATAAAGTCACAGTCACATTCTTGCGCTGCCATCTTAGGTCCTAGCAATCCGTCTTGTTTATCTCTCCAATCTTGTTCTCTCTCTGGGTGCAATGACCAGTGGAGCCTAATTGTATTAAAGTCGTTTTCGCCGTCTTCTGCCTTTACCCATGTTTTATGAAAGAAATTACCAACACCATTTGGTGTAGAAAGTATTATTGCCTTACCACCAGTTGCAAGTGTCTGTTGAGATGAAGCCCATATATCATCTATCCTATCAACAAATGCAGCCTCATCAATAATTAATAGCGAAAGTGCCTCTGATCTACCAGCATCTCCGCCAGATGATATTGCCTTAATTTGTGAGCCATTTGCAAACCTTAAACTTAGCTTATTATCTTCTATTGACTTATTCTTTAACCATGATGGTAAATACTGATGCATTGTTCTTACCTTCGTTACAAGGTTTTTTGCTACATCTTGCTTAGTTGCAATTACCAGACAGTTAAAGTCATCTTGAAAGATCATATGCCATAATGATATACCAGCTGACAGTGTTGATATTCCTAGCTGCCTAGACTTTAATATAATATTATAGTCATTTGTTGCAAACTCATCTATACACTTCTCTTGGAATGGGAAAAGATTAAATAGTATCTTTCCTTTTGTTGGGTGCTGTATATAACAATACTTGCGCATAAAGTGCACCGGATCAGTAGCACACTTTTGATATTCTTTAGCTATTAATTGTTTGATATTCGACATAAAATTACCTTAAGTTAATATAATAAAATTTATTGAAAAATAAAAATTATAGTATTACTTTTTAGCTCTTTTTTCAAGTGATCTACCACCAAAATAAGCACCAATAACTGTTATAAGTACCAATTGTAATAAGTCTGTCCACTTTTCTTCTACTACGAACTTAATAGAACCTGCATCAATAAATATCATTAATACAGTACATACAACTAAAAATATTAACACTAATGGTCTTACATTTTTTGATAACCATGAATCAGAATTCATATCTGCAGACCAACGATCTGTAATGTTTTGCTCCATCTTTGCTTCATGGTTGGCAATTAATTCTTTCATCTTTCTTTTTGCTTCTAGCTTCTCTTCCTTAGATGTTGTTAGGTTATCTAGCACTCCACCTACACCTTTAACTAACTCATTAGCTCCTGAGCTAAATATTTTGCCTAAAATTCCTGACATAACTTCTCCTTTTTAGTATTCAAATGGTGGTGTGCCATAGTCTTTTTGTTGAATACCATACCATGTGCTACCATTTAGGTAGTACCACCATCCATGCTTATTGTCTTCTATAATCTTAAACTTACCTTTTGGCAGAGGTGAATCTTTTTTAGAAGCTCTTGCAATGTATTTTAACACAGGGACTCCATCATCCCATGTCTTATCTGTTTTTCTAGCCATTACAGATTTTCTTTTATCTGTATTTGTTGCTGTATACACTTTAAATGCTGGATCATCAGCTAAGAAAGACTTAAATACATCTTCATTAATTGACTCATCCATATCAATTGGCTCACCTTTAACAGCATCGTTAAATGTAGACTCAGCCTTTTGAACAATTTTATGCATCTTTATCAATGCATCCTTAAGCTTTTCTTTCTTCTTTGGGTCCTTTTCTGCTACAAAAGCTTTTCTAATCTTCTGTTGCTCCAACTGTACCTTTTGTAGTGCCTCAACTGCTTTAGTAAATCTCTTTGTCATAGAAATTTCTAGAACATTCATTATTTCTTCTTTAATAATATCTTTTACATTCATAGCACTACCCTATATATTGTAGAATGACTTTTCCATATCTACTTTTTTAAGATCAGACTTAAACCTTTTATACTTTGACTGAATGCCTCTAGCATATTCTAGCATTCTCTTTTTATAGTATTTCTCTTCAGACCACTCACCTTCTCCACCTTTTTCCATATCTTTCTTCTTGCCTATAGCCATAGCTTTTTCTTCTCTCATAAAGTATTCGAAGTCCCTCATGATATCATCATATGCACTAGATACTGTTCCTAGATAGCCACCCCATCCTTGTCCAACCTTTCCTTTTTTAAGCATTGCAACTTTTACATCTAAAGACTTTTTATATTCCTGGTTGATCTTACTAACCATTTTTACAACCTGGTCTCCAGGTCCTGTATTAGCTAATCTGTCTCGTAATGCTTTTTCATATCTTGTTCTATTTTCTGCTGCAACCTTGCTTGCCGCTACTAGTGCAGTTGCACCTTGTTTTGCAGCTGATCTATCTGCAGTCTTGCCTGATGTTGAGAAGTCTTTTGCAGCACCTTTATAATCTACATTCCACACTTCATCTGCTAGCTCATTAAATCTTTTAAAGTTATTCATCTCCTTAGCATTAACCCCCATTTGTGAGTTACCACTTCTGTAGCCTGATCTCTTTGTAGTTGAGAAAGATTCTCTAGATGTATATACTACCTTCTTTCCAATAGTAACGCCTATAAGATTAGGTCCATGTATAGTGTCATCCCAGGAATTTTTTGAGTATGGATTTTTTGCTGTCTTATTAATAAAAAAGAAATTTATACCTTTACTAGTATCTGCGCCTTTCTTTGCAAAGTCATCAGTTACTTGGTCCCAAGCAATTCCGTGTGCATTATGTAGCATCTGAAATACATCTTTATCTCTACCTCTTAACTTCTTACTTATTGTTGCAATATTCTTAGATGCAAACTTCTCTGTTAATAGGCCTTCTTTAATTAGCTCAACAAAGCTTTCTTTTATTAAACTTCTTAATTCTTTTTTATTCATCTCTATTTCCCTGTATGTTTTCTGTTATTATAATAAATATCAGCTTAGTTCCAAAATATTAGCTTACCTAGTATCCCTAACACAGCAATCCAAACAGACCATAATGCCCCATTTGCCTTCTTTCTAAAGTCTGTATTTCTATTAACTCTTGATATTGTTCCATCATCTGGATCTAATAATCTTACTTTAATCTCTCTAATGTCTGCCTTAAGCTCTAATAGCTCGGCATGAAGTTGTTCGTTTGTTAGTCTCGCCATTTTTTAGCTCCGTCCTCTAATTCTTTTACTCGATTATTAAATATAGATTTTAACTCTTCTATGCCTTGACCTCCAGTCCACTTCTCGATACTTCCATCTTCAGTGACATATTTTTCACCTTCTCTTGTTGATAAAAATTCAACATACTCAGATTGTACATCAGCAATCCATGCATCAAAATTCTTTCCGTGTTCTCTTTTAAAGAACTCATCCCTTGTACCATCAATTATCATTCTGGTTTCCCACTTTACATGACAATGGAAGCAGTGCTTCATTAGGTTCCATGCACCTTTATCAAATTTGTGCTTCATCCTAGTATTACACTTAGGGCAACTAATAGGTACTCGTAATACTTGCCTTGCTGCATCTAGCTTTGTAACATTTTGCTTTACACCATCCTGGATTGTCCATGTCTTTCCTCTTTCTGTCCAGACATCACCTTCTTGTTTTCTTAATCTTCTTGCTTTATAACCTGTTTGTATTTCTGTAGCTGAATTATAGTTTCCTGTTGCCAGGTTTCTCATTCTACTTACTCTACTTTCTTTTATTGACTTTTTCATATAACTATATTAAATCCTTTAATTTACCTAATATTAAACCATCTGCCATTTCACCCTTCCCTTTTGGGTTCCACCAATCTTTTGGCTGGTTCTTTAGCCTTGCAGAGGTCTCTTTATTTCTTTGTGAGTATGATTGTACTCCATCTTGTGCATTTGTTTTCATTCTTCTATGATAATTTTTTACTTTATCAAGATCATTTAGATTTGTTGGAGAATTCTGCTGTCTTCTATACTTACCGCTAGGTTCTGGAGTTCCTGCTTCTGGAGCATCCTCTGGTGAAAGTTGTCCTGCCCACGGCCAAGCCTCTTCATCTCCCGTTGATAGGCTTACATAATTTAAGCTTTCTGGGGGAATATGGTATGTATTATCACCATGACCTCTCCAAGTTCTTTGCTCTGGGCTTAGTGGTGGAGTATCATCTCTAAGCTCACCTGCATGCTCCTCCTCACTGTCATATATTGAATCTGCAATAGGAAACTGAACTTGTGTCATCCCCTTACCTAAGCCAGATGGTGAGATGTGTCTCTCTCTTCCAGCCTTAACATATATACCATCAGGCCATGCATCACCACTCGGTAAGCCTACATCTGTAGGTGTATGTTCTAATATCTTTTTCAGCTTTATCATATAATATAAATATCTTCTTTTAACTTAAAAGTGTTATTAAAAGTATATCATTCCTGTAATTTGATTAATTGGTGCAAATGCTCCTGTAAGTTTATATGTGTTTCCTTTATATACAAATACTAAACCCTCTGATGGTACTATTGTCTTAAAGCCACCCATAGCAGCTACTTTATTAAGTTGGGCAGAAAGCTTATTCATATTTTTTATGTCTCCACCTTTCCTAACATGCTTAATTGCAGCTGCAACTTGCTTTCTCATATTTTGTACTGTTTTATCTGGATTTGCAGCAAGGAAGCCATCAACATTTTTAAGAACCTCAGCTCCTAACTCGAAAAATAGAGTTTCAAATGCAAACATATTCTTTTTTATTTGATCTGCATGCTTTAGCTTATCAAATTCAATTGACTTAGCTAAGATACTTTCATCTTCTATTGTCTTCTTATTTAATCTAAATGACTTATCAAAGAATGCCCATCTCTTAACTAGGCCCATCTTAATTCTATTTTCAATATTGCCTAACTTTTTATCTATAAAGTTTTCCCACCATGCTTGATGATATTCACCAAAAGTATTTGAATCTTTCATTCCGTATACTGACATTAACTTTGAGAGCTTTTTAATAAAGTAAGATTGTTTATCAGAGAAGTCTTGATGAGGTTTCATCTTTAGGACTTTAGGTCCTATTACTTTAAAGTTTTTTTGTACACTTTGGTTAGCTTGTGCAACCATACCGGCAAGAATTCTTGCTCCATCATTTACTGCACCAATTGCCTTACCATCTTTATACTGTAATACATTGTGGAATTGCAGGTACGGTGCATCATAGTTAATTACGTTTGCGGAAGCAGGGTATATGATTTCCATATTAACCCAGTTATTACCGTTATTAAATATTTTAGTTCTTTGCTTATTATTTAGGCTTCCAATAGACTTAGACAAATCATTCATTGCATAGTTAAATGCTTTTTCAATATTTCCTCTATTCTTAAACTTTTTTGCTACAGCCTTAGAGTCCATACCGCCCTTTTTAACATCACCAGTATTTCTTGCAGCTCTTAGTCCATTATTCCAACTAATAAATAAATTTTGTCCGTCTGTCTTTTCTGTAGCTATTTGGTTTAGATCAAGCTTACCTTGTAGCGATACTCTTATTATTTCTTTAAAGTCACCAAATGTTAAACCTTTATCATCAAATGGGTGAGCCATGTGGCCGTATGCACCACCTTCTGTTAACAGACTTTCTGATAGCATGTCATTATTTTTCTTAGTCTTATCTTTATTCTTTTTACCTACTTCTGCACCTATCCAGTTAACAAACTCCCATCCAATCTGAGATGCTATTCTTATAATATGTTTTTTGTATTGAGTAAATGCAGGTTTTGGTTCTAGATCTTGGTATACATTTGTTCCAGATATCTTACCTTTAATTCCAGTTGACCAATATGAAACTGCACCAGTAGGGCCTTTAGGATATTGTGTATTGTGAAAGAAAAATTCATCTTTTCCAGATATATAATCTAACACTTTCATTCCTCTATTTATATCTTTTTCTAATGCACTTCCAAACCTTTTCCATGATTTTTGATTTCCCCACCATCCACCAGGACCATCATCTACTTCTGTTGCACTATTTGCTGTAGAGAATGTTGATATTTCTTTTATTATTTTTGCAATGTTTTTGTCATAACAGAAGTTTTCCATAATCTCAGTTAAAGACTCTAACTTATTAACTATAAGGTTATAATTTTTTGTGTGGCCAAATATTCCCTTAAATAGCTTTACTTTTTCTTTTTTATCTATTGTTGTGTCACCTAAAGCCTTTCTAATAGTTGTACCTGACATCTCACCATATCCACTGACCTTTAATGATACATGTGGTGCTACTATTATATATGCACCTTCTTTATATCCTACTTCAGCCTTACCTTTCCATTCTTGAAAAAATTTACCTTTTAGTCTACCAGCATCTTTTGCACCAAACATAAACACTGCAGCAGTAGTTTCTGGGTCATACTTTTTTAATATTTCTGTAGCTTGGTAAGGGCTTTTTACTTGTACTACATTTTTAATTCCGTGAGAGTTTATTATCTTTTTCTTTTCTGCAAATGAGAATGGAGACTTTGGAAGGCTAACCTTACCACTAGTAGCCACATAAGCATCACTAAACTTAGACTTTAACCACTTATATGTTTGTGCATGGTGCTTACCCATAGGCTGGAACCTACCAGGGTATATTGCAACTATATTTTTTATCTTTGAGTCCTCGGCAAGGATGTTTTCTACAAGCCATTTATCTAGTTTCATATTATTGTCTCCATATTATATAAATATCATTATATTATAGTTCTTGGTGATAGAAAAAGGAATGCAGCATATACCTCAAACTTATTTTTAGCAAGTACCTTTATTGTTGCAATATTTAGATCTGAACCTATAAACTTTGCTTGTTCAGCAGCTGTAAGTACCGTCATATCTGCTGTGTATGTTGAACTCCAAGTTGCACCTGGGTCTTGAGCAGGACACTTAGTAGCTAAAAGTGAAACTGTATCTGTATTACTACATGCACCCGTTGAGAGTGTTGATGAGAACTTAACAGAAGATTTGTCATTTGCTAGCACTATAATACCTTCAATTATCATCCCTTGTGGAATCATAAATGAAGCATAGAATTCATTATTACCAGTTGCTCCGATTCCCCCAGTAGCCCTATAGACTGTTGCCGATGGATCTTGTCCAACAAAATCAGTGCCTGGTATGCAGTAATGATTCTGGTATCCTTGCATTCCGCCGTATGCATAATTGGAACAGTCAGTTGATTCTGTAATATATGTTTTAAGCCTACCTTTGACACCAAGATCTAGGCCAGTTGGTGCAATAATTAGATCTCCTGCAATATCTATTTGTGGAGTTGAATCTAAATTAAATGTAAACCTGTCAGTTCCATTATCTTTCATGTAAATTTGATCGCCGGCTGCATCTAATGTAATATCAGCTGCTGAATCTAATGTTATGGAAGAACCTTCTAATTCTGTACCTATAAATTTTGTAGCTGCTGATATGTTATCACCAAATATATTACCACTTGCACTTATATTAGCTGATGATGTTATTGACCCATCTGTAAATATAGGTGTAGGTCCTTTACCTAACATAATACTTGTCCAGTTATTAGAAAATCCTAATTGCAATTGTGAAGGGGTAGAGGAGTTTGATTGTACTGCATTCATATTATCATCTAACCAATAACCACTACTATATACTAAACCACTTGAACTTATATTACCTGAGGCTGTTACATGACCTGCCTTGTTGATACTAAATATATTAGTACTATTTACACCTGGTAATGCTGATGTGTTTATTGCATTATAGATATTAAATGATCCAGAATTTCCTATAGCTCCTCCATTTAATAAAATGCTGAGTCCATTATCTGAATCAATATATCCATCAATTATAGATGGTGTTCCGGATGCATCCAGCCCTCCTCTAATTGCAAGGTGGCCACCAACTGCATCATTTCCTGCAATTATTAAATTGCCATGGGAAAAACTATTTATTGTAGAGCCAGATACTACAAATTTTGGTGCAACTATATCACCAGATGATGTAACAATTTGAGTAGTTAGAGATGGGTTGCCTAATTGTATAAAGTCACCATGTATTCTTGTTCCATTTGTATCATTTCCAAATTGTAGATCTGTGCCATCAGGACTAATAGATACCATCTTACCTGTTCTTATCTTACTTGTATCTAATTCACCACTGGCACTAAAATGTCCAGACATTGTGACATCACCACTAAATTCTGCAGAACCTTCTGATACAAACTTACTTGTTGCTAATATAATACTTGCAGTCAGATTTGACTTACCTGTGCCTGCAGAGTCTCCAAATTCTGCACCTTTGTCAGAAAATTTTAGGTGACCTAGCTTTGTTGTTGTTCCTGCCTCTCTAAATTCTATTGTGTCACCATCTGTTACTATATGGTTAAATGAGCCTGTTGTTGCAACCATATCACCACTCATACTAACATTTGATGCAGTAATTGCACCAGATGCAGAAATTGAACCACTCATCATTGTAATATCAGAACCTTTTGACTTAATTGCGCCTTGAACAATTAGCGTTCTTGTTCTACAATTCCACATTATGTTTTCGTTTGTTCTAACAGTTTCGCATTCTGCAAGAGAATTATTATCATCAACAAATGTTAAATATCTATTTACATCAGCTGAGTCACATGCAATTGTTTTAACTTTATCAGCACAATCTGATGAGCCTACACTACTTATTGTTCTTGTGTATGTTGTTCCATCAAATGTAGTTGCAGTTACTGAGTTTCCAGTACCTGTGTTTATGTTCATCACAGCATCTGGGACATATGAGGCAGTTTCTGCATATGATGATGATAGTTCATATGTTATCTCATGTGAAGCAGAAAGTGCATATGAAGCAGATATTGCGTATGAAGAGCTAACAACAGAGTCGGCCCCTAAGGTCACTAAAGACCCAGTTCCATCTGTTAATATGTTAGCTTGAGTGCCAGATATTTGTAAGACTCTTTGGTAAGTGTCTTGTATATTTTGGCTTGTAAAATCGTTTGGTCCAGCCATTTATAACCCCTTATTTTCTTTTTTGAAGAACTTTTATAATTCCGTCTATAACCTTTTCTTTTTTATTTACAGTATTTTTCTGTATGTATTCTGCAACTATTGTATTTAGCTTCCCCTTCTTTATGTTTAAGTTTTTTATATTTATGTCTTCTTTAATAAGAAGTCTCATAATATTTATAATGTGAGCTCTATCAACACTAGTTACTTCCTTGCTTTCCTTGATGCCAGTTATTGAGATCTTAGGTTTGCCTACTTCTTTTATTACTTCCTTGCTTTGAGATTTAACCTCTACAGTTACTTTTTTACTTGCCTCAACAGAGAATTCTGATTTCCATGGGACAAAATATGTATCATCTGCAACTACTTCCAGCTTAATGTTACCAGATTCGCTTTCACCTAAAAGGCCTTTTAACTTTTTTACTGGTATGCTACATTTTCCAGATTTTGATATTGTACCATTAAATACAAAGCTAATATCATTAGCTTCAACTATTAATCTTGCAAATGAATCCTTTATTGAAGCCCCTGAAAGCTTAATATCACATTCAAATAGCTCGTTCTTGTCTGTATATAATTTATATGCCATTATTTGTTCTCCGTGTAAGGGAATAATTTATTGAGTTTGTCTTTTCTATCATCACAGCCACAATCGTCACCTACGATCTTTTTAACTGCTATCTTTATACCAGTTGCTTTAGTGATCTTTTCTATTGTATCACCTAGACCTTTTGATTTTATATTACTATCTTTACTGATGATTTTACCTCTTTTATTATTAGTTCAACATCTTTAACTTTTGCTTTTATGTTTTTAACTTCCTTAGACTCATCATATTGTTTTATTCCATTTCTTTTCATAATTAGCCTAATAAGCTTTTTCTTCTTTTCCTTATCAACCTTATCAATGTCTGAGTAGCCACCACTAATAAGGTCTACAACTAAAGCAACATCATCCCATGTATATGGAAAAACATTTGGCTTAAATCCTGTTTTATATGTCTTACTTGGAGGAGCAGAGCTCCACTTAAAGTCTGCATCTTTCCATTTTATTTTCGTTATTGTTGCCATTATATAAATATCACTTTATAATTTAATAAATTAACTATTTACCAAGTATTGTCCATGTTGATGTACCATCAGTAATTGTTAGAGTTGTCCCTTTAACAGTAAATGAAAGAGTAGTTTTGCCTACAGTAATACCTGATGCCGCTGTTGCTGTTGCAGCATTTCCTGTTGTGTCTTGGTCTCCTGCTATATTAACACCTTTAAGATCTATATTTGCACTACCATCAAATGATACACCACCAATTGTTCTTGCTGTTGCTAATGTTGTTGCATCTGCTGCTAATGTTGCTGTATCTGCATTACCTGTTGTGTTTTGATTTCCTGCTGCATTAACTCCTGGTAAGTTTATATTTGCTGTTCCATCAAATGATACACCTCCGATTGTTCTTGCATTCTTTAGCTTTAATGAGCCTAGGTTCTTTTCTGCATCTTTATCAACCTTAAATAGGTCTGTTTTAGATGCATCTGCCTTGTCTTCCCCAATGTCTTTTACATCAAATGCGGATTGTGGGTCTTTTGTTCCTATCCCAATCTTTCCACTACCTGAGACATAGAATGCTATTCTATCATTTGCAGTTCCTGATATTTCTTTTGGTACTCTAAGCTGTATACTTGAAGCGTCATCTGGATCTATTTCCCACTTTGCAACTTGCTTAAATGTTGAACTAGATACAGGCCTTTGGCCTTCTGAGCTTCCTGATGCTGGGATTGACCCTGAGTATATTATTATGTCCCTGGTAAACATTTTTTGATCTCCTTTATTTCATTCTTTAATTCTTCTATTTGGCCTTGTTGCTCTTTAATACCTTCAATAAGAAGTGCAGTTAATTTGTCATATTGAACAGTTAAATAGCCACCTTTCTTACCATCAATATCAATTGGTGCTGGAGAAACTGCTTCTGGTAAAACTTTTTGTATTTCTTGAGCAATAACACCTACGTGGTTATCTCTTTTCTTTTTATCTTCCCAATCACTAGTAGAAAGATACCCCATCTCCTTAGCATTTTCATTATAGTCAAATGTTACTCCTCTAACCTTTAATATCTTATCAAGTGCATTAGGTATAACTTTTACGTTTGTTTTTACTCTTTTATCTGAAACACCGTCAGTGAGGGATCCCCTTACACTTACATTATTACTATTATATTGCCACCACATTACATCATGGTTTGTAACATCATTATAATCTGTTCTAAATAGAACAACAGCATCTTGAGACCAGTGATTTATTTCATAAACGTGGCTGGAACCTCCATCAAATCCAATACCTCCACCTACATCGGATGATTGTCCAACAAAAAGAACACCTCCACCCTCGTGGTTATGTCCCATAGCTCCAATAAGTGAAACTTCAGCATTTGTAGATGCTTTTACTAAAAGACATGATGCACCGTTTGATAGATCAGTATCTTCAAAAAACATAGGTAGTGTTGTTGCTGTTCCTACACTGTCATCACCAATAGTTACTTTATCGCCTAGATATATTTCTCCGTCTGAGTCATCTATCATAAATAAAGTTTTATTTCGTTCTTCACTGTATATTTGGAATCTCTCAGATGAGTCCATACCAATTTTCCAACCATCTGTATTTGGTGTAGTGCTTGTTGTTGAGTTCATAAAGTGAACCCATATACTATCTGAGTCTCCAGCTGTAAGTGAGATTCCTTTATCGGCTCCACCAGTAGGTTCATGTACAGTAAGCATTGTAGATTTAAGACCATCAAGACTTCCAATACAAGCACTTTGTGAATTTACAAGGTTTCCATGTTCACCAAAAAAAGAATATTGTTGGTTTTTACTTGGGTCAGCAACTATTGCTCTTGACATTATTCCGTATGCATCATGTCCGTATCCAGATACCATTCCGACTGTTGCTTGTGCGTTATGAACACTACCTACAATTGCTCCTACATCATAACATGAAGCTCCACCACCTCCGCCTTTTGTACCACATGAATCAACAAATGTTGTTGTAAAGTCTGTGTAGTCTGTATTTACAGTTGCTCCATCACTAAGTGCAAACATTGCACCTACCCTACTATCAGCAATTCCAGGTACACCTCCAGCTGTTACATTTGTCATTACTGTACTAAATCCTGGTGAAGCATATGTGGCACCTGCACCATAATCTGTAGAACCTGTAATTACTATTGTTCCTTCTGTCATAGATATTCCTGGTACTACTCCATCTATATTATCATCAAGTGTCATTACAGTATTTCCACTACCATCAAAAAATGACATACTTGCATTAGTACCATCTAACTCTATTCTTTGTGCCCCTGGATTACCTACAGTAATTTTACCTGCACTACTCATTGTAACTTTAGCTTGTCTTAATTCTGAATTATCAAATGTCCATCCTGCAATTTGATTTGTGGAACCTAATTGGAAGAATTCATCGCCATTTTTAGTACCTTGCAGACCCCATGTACCAGAATTGTAGTTAAACATCATAACAAGATTACCCGATCCTCCAGATAAATCTCCATCTGGTGTTACTAAGAATCTGTTGTCAGGTGTGGCATCTGCAAGCATTTGTAAATAACCACCACCTGCGTCTGGTACACTTTTTATTTGTGTAGCATCTACTGTAAAGCCAGCTATCTTTCCTGCACTTGCAGTAATTGCACCTTCTGAGTCAACTTGGAATGCTGAAGATGAGAATGGATATAGACCTGATGCATCTAGTTTTACCTTATTATTTACATCGTTTAATGTATTTGAGTTAATATTCCATCCACCTATCTTACCAGCACTTGCAGTTATTGTTCCTGATAGATAAACATTTTCACTATATAAACCAAATCCTGGATCTGCTGGAACTGGTCCTTCCCCTGCAACACCAGATAAATCACCTAGCCTAGCCCTTCTTTTTACTGATGCTGCATTACTTCCTGTTCTTTCTATAATATCTATATAAGGTGTTGCTGCATCACTTGGTGCTGCATTTAAGTGTATATAACCACTTCCACTTACACCTGCAGAAGCCAATACTTGCCCAGCACTCATGCTAGGTATTGTTCCAGCACCATCTTGATTTCTTGATACTGTTAATGTGTTTGGCTCACTTGTTGAATCAACACCTGTAATTTTCATAGTCTCTGTAGTAAAGCCTGTACTACCAGTTGCCTTAGAAATTATATATTCATTTGCTACAAATCCATCAGCATTCTTTACTGGAATTGTTGTTGTACTTGCCAATATTATACTACTACCAGTGATTGTTGTACCATTTGATACAAGTAATTGTCCACCTACTACATTTACACTTTGCTTTTCAAATACTGCTGTATTTAATGTTCCTCTAATTGATGCATTTTCAAATTCAGCCTCACCTGATGCTTTTATTCTCCATCCCCTACCTGCACTACCTGGAAGGTTACTTGATGTAAAGTCTGCAGTTTTTAGTTCACCTGATGATTTTATTTCTAAGTTGTTTGATGAGAGCTTATCATTGGTAAATGTCCAGCCAGCTATTTGATTTGTAGAGCCTAATTCAAATACTTTGGTGCCAGAACCTGATACTCCTATGATACCATAATTAGTATCACTACTATATTTCATTTTAACAGTATGTTGAGCAGACGGACCTGTTACTTTAATTTCGGGACTTGTACTTCCATTCAGTACAATATTTCCACCAGATGAAGATATATTATTTGTTCCTACATGCCAGTCACCAATTCTTGCTGCACTTGTTGTAATTGTACCTTGAAATACTGCACCACTTGCATGTAAGCTTCCACTTTTATCTACTGCAAAATTAGGTCCAAATTTAACAAAATAGTCTGTTGTATTTCCTTGATCATCCGGTGTAAAGTCTATATAGTATTCATCTCTTAATATATCAAATGCTGCACTACTATCTGTGTCTGGGCCTTTGTTAGACATATATAAAGCTGCACCAACTGCATCAAGTGTTGCATTTGAACCACTTAGCTTTCCGTCCTTAATTATCCAATTTCCAATCTTACCTGCACTTGCAGTTATTTCTGTTTCACCATTTGATAATGGCCTTATATGAAAACCTGAACCACTAATCTCTATATCACTTGCACTACCAGACATAAATTGAAGTTTTGGATTTCCAATAAAAAACTTATTTGCTCTTACATCTAAGTCTCCTCCATCATCACTTCTAAACCTAAAGTAGCTTTCGCTTCCTGCTATTGCTTCAATTCCTACACCTGAATAGCTTGTTGTTGGGCTTGAATCTTTAAGTTCAAATGATCCACTCCATAGCATCCAGCCAGAAGTAGGGCCAGAATTTGAAGACGAAGCTGCATTAAAGCCTTGATATGATGTATTTTTTATTCCTGCCATTTTATATCCCTAGATTTCTTTTTTTCATCCAACCATCTCCATAATAAGAAAGAATTTCCTCATCTTTTTTAATATCTCTTATACACATAAATGAAAATATCTTATCATCTTGAAACTGCCTGTGAGTTATATTTCTTTTGTCAGCTGTTTCTGAGCAATTATATATCATTCCAAAGCCTAATAGTATTGCAAAACTTTCTTCAATTTGTCCTGTTTTTATTAATTTATTATACTTAAATATATAGTTGTGTAGCTCAGGTACAAAGTTTGCTTTATTAATTTCTATAAAGTAGCACTCTTCTATTAGTTCGCCTACACTTATACTTTCTTTTGCAAATACTCCATATCCGTGTATATTGGACTTTCTAACTTCAATTTTATTATTTTTATATAATACATCCTTCATAATATTAACCTTGTGGGCCTCCACCAGTATCTGGTATACTAGGGCCACCTCCTCCAAATATTGTTATTCCAGTATTAACACCGCCACCTACCTCTTGGATGGTAGTATTTCCGGTAGCTACATCAGATGGATTGTTTGTCCAAGTATTTCCACCTTGAACCCATAGTCCATATAAATAATAATCTTTATTTGCTTTTTGGTTGTACCAGTTATAAAACTCTAGCTTAAAGTCCATTATTTCGCCATATTGCTCTGTTCCTAGTTTTATTTGCATACCAAAGTCTGCAGGTGTGAAGCCTGTTTGATTTTTATTCTTTATAGATATTTCTGACAATATCCATTGACCTCCTGTAATAATAAATCTTATTTTATTGTCTGATGTTGTTGGCCCATCTGTTGAAAAGTTTGCGAATTGCTTTCCAAATGAGAGTACCTCACCTCCTGCAGCTTGATCTGGATGTATAAAGTATGTCCTTACATATTTTCCAAAATTGTGTTCGTATAATGGGTCATCAGCTTCTTGTACTGGGAATGCAGATCCTGTCATATAAACATGCAAGCAAGGAGGATTATGGCCAGTTGGTGCACCATCACTACCAGTTGTAAATGCAGCGTATTGTTTTGCATTTAACACAAAAGACAGCTCATAAGGTGTTGCTGAGCTAAGTTTTATTCCTGTTGTTGTTTTTATATCATAGAATGACCTTGCCTTTCCAGGTTGCAAATTCACACCATTAAGAGGTGCAGAAAAACTTGAATATCCAGGTGGTAAATATAGTAAGCCATTTCCATTCTGTTGCATATTATCTGCAGTTGCATTATCCCAAGATTGACTTACCAGATCATTTCCTAAACCACAAACAATTGAGCCTAATATGATTGCGTCACTAATTGATGCAGTTGGGTATGGAGGATAATTACCATTTGGATTAGACTCATTTGCATATATAGTCCCTCCTACACCGCCCCACTCAATGTTATATTCAGCTAATGATGTAGATACTGCAGCTGAGTTACCTCCTGCATCTGTATCTGGAAAGTGGTGAGTTAGATAAGTACCAGAACCTGTGTACCAGTTATTATCTATTGTTTCGAAACTATCAAAGAAGCCAATGCTTGATATAGGTCTATTGGAACTTTCTGATATTAATAGTTCAATTCTTTCTACTATTTGCTCATCCATAAACTCCCAAGACTTAACTCCGGCCTGAGGTCTTCTAAATACTTTTACCTTATATACATCTCCTGTAATTGGTTGCATATTTTGTATTCTAAAGTTAAGATATGATACTATATTATTTACTTGAAATTGTTGTGGCTGTTGAGCATAAGACATAGAGCACTTTATGCCTTGATTAACCCACTCATTAAAAAAGTTTGTTTTTATAATATTACCATAAGTAGGACTAGTTGGATTTGCCGACCAAAGGTTTGTGTCTATGTCATGAACTACAGGTGATGTATAATCTTGGATAGTGCCTCCTGCCCAAAAGTTATTTTTTATTGTTGAAGCTGTAGTAGGATTATCATAATATATCATAGTTAAGAATCTAGGTAGATCAATCTTAGGAGTAGACTGCCCTCCAGTTGGGGGTGGAGGAGGTGGTGGTGGAAAAGGAGGGAATGGCGGCCACCAATCATCAAATCCTATACCTCCACCTCCTAAGTCTACCTTTCCATCTATTGTTAATCCTTGTGCTTTTCCATCATAAGCCATCTCTCCATCGAAATATGGCATACCACCACCAGGAGTAAATGTTATCGTATCAGTTTCTATTGCATTTGTATACTGATCTGTAAACTGATCTGAATGTACCATTGCACTTCTAGTAAATACAAACGACCACGGCTTAGGTTGAATTGTTACTTGATTTTGATTGTGGCCTCCAGTACCAGGGTGTATTGTAGCCCTAAAAGGAATTGTCTGACCTGCATATTGTGGCTTATACCATAACATATACTTTTGGTGGTGCTCATTAGGATTCTGTCCATACTGATTCCACCCAGGAGTTATACCTCCGTCATTTGAAGCTTCATTTATTAGGTGTATATTTGTAGGTGTATTTGTTCCTTGGTGATTATATTCAAATGCACCATAGCTGACTTTTTGTGTAGGTGAAAAGAACTCCCACCCACTTGCGCCTCCGTATGAAGAGCCATACCCACTACCACCTAATGACTCAAATGCTTGTTGTCCAAGCTTAATAAGTTTAAACCCATATCTAGAGTCTAAAAACCTTGGATGATAAGTTGCACCATCAACTACAGTGTCTGTTGGTGGTTCACCCGACATTGATGTAATAAAGGTATCCCACTCATTATCTTCAAATTCTGTGGTTGCATTTGTGTTGTCTCTAAGGGCATCAAACCTTGTCCATATACCTGCACTAGATCTACCTGTCATATCATTTCCAAAGAATTCATGGAATACACCTGCCATATAAAATGCATCTGTCCCCATCCCACCGTCTTCATACTGGAATCCAAAGTCTACATATCCATCGCCACCTTCCGTACCTATTGTATATACACCTGCCCCTACAGGATTACCTAGAGCATCATCCCCATTTTCAACCCAGCCAGCTGTATTACCACTTCCGCCACCATCTGGGTCTAATGTACTTATTGCAGAATAATATGAAGGTTCTACATGGTCTGTCCAGCCTGTATTTGATCTTATTGATGATGTTATATTTGCAGTAGATATTGGGCCAAAGTCGTAAACTCCATCTGGGAAGTTTGGTGTCCCAATACTAAAATAATTTCCCGAAGTTGCGCCAGCATCTGTGTGGTATGTGTCACCTTGATTTGCAGTATTTGAGTTATATAAAGCATGGACTAAACCTTCACCCACAGAGTGTGACTCATTAGGAGCCCAGAATGAGTGTGATGCTAGCAGCCTCCACATATCATATCCGCTAATTGAGAATCCGTATGCAGATTCAATTCCTTGAAATGTTAAGCTGTCTATGTCCATACACTGAACATTTATTCCTGCTCCATTGGCATACGGGCCTCCCCCACCTCCTTGCAAGGTTGCATAGACTGAAGGTAACGATTGAGATATATTTCTGGAGCCTGCAAAGTTTGCTCCTCCCCATACGTGAACAATACCTGGGTCTTGATACCCTTGTTGTCTACCACTACCTGTTTGAACTCCAATTTTTATTACATTTTCATTTGTTGAAGTGTTGAAATATTCATGCCAACCTGGTATTCTTGTCCCTGCAACTGGATTAATTTCACCATTTGGTTCCAATTCTGAGTGATATGTGCTGTACATTGCAGACATTGAATAATAGATATGAGTATCCATTGTTTCAAGATTATCACTAGTTAAATAGTTATATGAAAATGTAGCCTCAGATACAGATGCAGAAAGCTGGTATGTAGAACCTTCTTGTTCTGTGTTATATTTTGTCCTGTCGTAATCTAAAAATATTAATTCACTACTATTTGGTCTAAAAGGTTCAATTACTATATCCTTTGACCACCTAACATTTATTTGCCCATAATATTTCGCTACATCAGGGTCTGGATTATTTTGAATAAGTGCTCCATCTGGTGTTCTTGCTGCAACACCTGCCATTACTAGCTTTCCTATACCTGGAGCTGCGTCCTCTTGTACCCAAACTGCTAAACATCTTTTTCCACCTTTTGCATCAAGAATTGTATTGTTATTCAAATTAGACCATAATCTATCTATTCCGTATTCTGTAACTTCTACAAATATATTATCACCATTTGAATCTAAAACTTCAATAAGAATTTCAGTATCTTTCTCTAGGAATACATCATCACCTAATAAGAATATAGCATTCTTTCCACCTTCAAATTGTACTGGAGACTGAATTACCTTAAAGTATTGTGAGCTCATTGCACTAGTATCCTCTATGAGAATATCTTTATCTAAAAGATCCCAGTATTCAATATTTTGCCTTCCGGCAATAAAACTGTCTCCGTATATATCAATACCTGTTTCGATACTATTTGGCATAGTTAGCTCCTTTTAATAATAAATATCAATAGATGATATTACTGAATCCTGACTGTTTGGTTATTTCAATAGATTCATCACTCATGTCCTTCATAACATCAATGTGGGATATTATAAAAATAAATTCAAATTCTGTTTTTAAGTATTCAAGCAATGTTGTCATTGAACTAAGGTTAGTTGAATCTAAGTTACCAAAGCCTTCATCTACAGCTAGGAAATTAGGCCTTGGCAGGTTTGACACATTTATTAATGCAACTCTTATTGCTAGAGATGCTATAAACTTTTCCATACCTGATGTTAGCTCTAGTGGCCAAGTATTAATATCATCATATACTATATTTGCAAGTATATTTTTGCCATCAACACTAAATGTTATTGAGAACTCAACTATCTGTGAAAGTATATTATTAACTTCTTCTTGTATATAAGGTAAGACATTTGTTATAATGTCATAAGGTATCCCATCTCTCTTAAGTGCAGTTAAGTAATACTCATATGCTTTCTGTTTGCTTTCAAGATCATGAGCTTTTTCTATTAAGTCATTTATTGATTTTATCTTATTTTCTGCCAGCTTAATATCACTAAAGGCACTTGTTGTGACACCTTCGGCACCTACAAGTTCTATATCTAAGTTTGCTTTTTGCTTATCCAAAACTTCTATCTCAGAATTTATTGTTTTATTATCAGCTATTGCTTGTTCATTCTTATTATATCGTTTAATATCTCTATTAATTATTCTTAGGTCAGACTTTAGTGTACTTATATCAGATTCTCTATTTGCCGTTTTTGCTTTTATTTCTGATTGGTATTGCTTTATTGTTGATACCTCTCTTTCTAAGTCTGTGTGTAGCTGTATATCTGTAAAATTAGAGTTTTTTACCATAGTTTCTTCTAGTAATATCTTTTTGTCTAGTAGGCTCCTTACATCACTCTTTAATTTTACTATATCTTCTTTTGCCTTATATGCAGACTTTACAAACTCATTGTCACAACAAAAATTACAATTGGGGTCGTATTTGTGTGTGTCAAGCTTTGATATTAAATCTAATTTATTTTTTACTGACACTTTTATAAGCTCAATATTTTGCTTTATCTTTCTATAATCAACCTCTGCAGTATCATATATCTTCTTAGTCTTATTTGCCAAGTCTAAGTCTATTGATGCTAAGTCTTTTGCTATTTGCCTATATGACTTTTTATTTTCTTCAGTATAGTTTTTATATTTCTGCAGCTTTTTATTATGTTCATTAATTGAGTTCTCTACAGATACCTTTCTTGATTCTAGCTTATTAATGTCCAATGTGTCATCTATTCTACTGAGAGTCTTTGACAGAGACCTTATTTTAACATTTATATTTGCTATTTCTTTTTTAATAACTTTTAATTCAGAGTCTTCTTTTTCCCAAATAAGCTTTGCTTTGTCACAATCATCTTCTGCATCTACCAGCTCCTGTGAATAGTCTGTCTTCTTAAAGTCTTTTAATAGTGCCTGTACATCCCTTATCTCCTCATTGGCTATTTGGTATAGCTCTTCAAATACTGTTATATCTAAGAATTGTGCCAATAGATCTTTCTTTTCAAGCTGAGTTTTATCTATAAAGCCTGTATTATTATTTTGTACAGACATTGCAGTTAGAATAAAGTCATCATATGTCCCTAGGTATCCTTGAATGTTTTGGTTTGTGTATACTCTTTGCTCACCATTAAGTGATATCTTTTCGCCACCTTCGCCATCCATCCAAAAGTCTACCACTACTTTTACATGGCCATTCTTTTCTTTCTTACCTTTTCTTTCAATGTAATAATTGACACCATCTATTTCAAAATTAAAATAGCAATCAAAATTTGACCTTTGGTTGTTTAATACATCTCCTGCAGACTTTGTTCTAGAGCATTTGTCAAATATACAATATGATAATGCATCTAATAGAGCAGATTTACCCATATGATTTTTTGCAAATAAGCCTACGACACCTTTTGTTTTTGAAAAGTCAATACTATTACCAGTACCATAACTAAACATATTTGAAAACTTAAATAGCTTAGGCTTCCAATTTATATGTCTAGATACAGCAACATTGGATAGGCTTTGGTTAAGTGCTCTATTTATGTTCTTTATTCGGTTTAAGACGTCTGTCTCGATTGAAAAATTTCTAGTTAAATAGTCATCAATCAATCTGTTCTGATAATTGACATCTCTAGTATCCTTCGTTAATGAACGAGCTTTACGATTCTCTCCTGTATTTAATATATTATCTTTCTTAATTGTGACTATGTCAGATGTCTTGCATTTTCTTTTAATCTGCGCTATTATCTTTTTTAACTCAGCCTGTGTTGTATTCTCTGTTCTTAGCCTTACCCTTGGATATTTTGGAATATCACTTATATCAGGCTTTGCACCACCTACTACATCTATTGTATAATATCCATAGTCATTATCTAACTGAAAGAATTTATGTTTTCTCTTTTCTACATCCCATAGTGAATAGCCGTGACCGTTAAATGCTTCTCCAAAGTTTTGCTGTATTAGTGAACCTACATAGTGAATTCTCTTCTTTTTATCTAAAAACTGGTGTTTATGTATATCACCTAATAGTGCAAGGTCATATCCAGAAAACATAGATACTTTTAGATCATCATTTGACACTTTAAACCCAATATCTGTAGTTGAACTGTTTACTGGTCCATGGAACAAAGCTATCTTTGTCTTTGCATTAAATGAATCAGCTTTTATAAATGTGTGTGGTTCATCAAAGACACTAAAGACTGCAAAGTGTGTGTCTGCAATCTCATATACACCAGAATCTTTTAAGTAGTGAAGTTGTGGGTGATTAAGATTGTCTATTATAGGAGACAATGAATCCATCCTACTGCTGTTATTTAGATTTGTATCATGATTTCCTGTAATTACAATTGTGTGCCTTTTGTCTGCTAGCTTCTTAAAGAACTCAGATGTTAGGTCAATTAATTCAGGTGATATATCTGTCTTATTATGTACAATATCCCCACCTACATATACAATTGCATTCTCCGGTAGCTCAGATACTGCTTTATATAACTTTCTAAATATGTGTCTATATTCTTTATGCCTTTGGTAGTTTCTTATGTGGATATCTGCAATGTGTAATATACTTTCTAGCTTATCAAAGCCTACATTAATTTTCATATAATTTATACTCCATAATCTTCGCGAATGTTAGAGAATTTGTATTCTCTATTATTTCATTTATTTTTTTTCTACCAAGTTCGTTTGGATCTTTTCCTGGCATTTCTACTAGCCTAACATCAACCCCACAGCCCATAAAATATTCTGCATGCCTTATTGCGTCAACCTTAGCATCATCATCTAATACTATATTTATTTTTTTAACATTCTTTTCTATAATTTTCTTTCTTAGCTCATTAGATATTAGCTTCCCAAAAAGTGGTATTGCATTGTTATTAACTGTCATAGCATCTATTGGGCCTTCAACTATTGTTAGTGGTGATGACCAATCAACTAATAGTTCAAATCCTATAATGTCCTTAGACACTTGTGGATTTTTATGCTTAAAACTTGTATCATAAAAGGATCTTCCTGTAAAGTAGTTTAATTCGCCATTGTGATCGTAGCTTGGTATTATAATCATGCCTGAGTATGGTCCATCTTCACAATAGCCTATGTTATATCTTAATATATCATATTTACTAAAGCCTCTTTTCATAATATATCTAAATGCATTTCTAAAGTCTGGGCTATTTCTATTACCTTCAATTATTGGAATATATTCATTTGGTAAACCTACTATTGTAGATGCTGTCTGCTTTGCTGTTGGGATTGCATCGCCAACCAAATTATAGTATTTTTTTATCTTGTCTTGAGATGCACCTACCTTCTTAAATATAGAGTATAGCTTTCTACCTTTTTTGCCACAAACCCAGCATTGCCATTTTTGGCTTATTATGTTTATACTTAGCTTCTTCTTATGATGGCTACAATAAGGGCACTTAAATGATACCTCGTCATTATTAACGTGGCCATTTCCTAAGATACCTTCTAATAAGCTTATTACTCGAAAATTTGACATAGTGTTAATATAACAAAATTTTGTGAATTACTTAAATTTATCTTAACCAATCTTCAGGAATTTCTTTACTAGCAAAAAGTATTTCATGCTTTGTACAGAAGTCTGCGTATGAAGTTTTTGAACCTTTTCTTATTTTTTGATTTTCATTTTGAAACACAATTCTTATATCTAAGTTTGGGTTTTGATCTTTTATCAGTAGATGCTTCTTTCTATCTTCTAGTGTCCATCTACCTTTAGTTTCTATTATTACACCATTTGGTAAAAAGAAGTCTGGGGTGTATGTTCTCTTCTTTTCAGGTACTGTAAATGATACCTTTTCAGATTCATACTTAAATTTTATCTTTTTGCTTTCAAGCTGTAGAGCTGTGTCATATTCAAATCCACTCTTATAACCGTTTTTGATTGCAATCTTTCTTTTGTTTGATTTTCTTGCCATATTTAATGATAACCATTTAATAGTTCTAATAGGTCATCTATTGCAGCATGTCTATGATTATCTGTTAGAACTGTTTTATATACATATTTTGAATTAATTAATTTTGCCATGTCATGATAGGCTGAGTAGTTTTTATCTTTTAGATCCATTTGATATGAGTCTCCACAAAATATCATTGTTGAGTCTTTTCCTAACCTTCCAATTGCCATTGCCAATTGACTTCTAGTTAAGTTTTGAAACTCATCAACAATAACAATTGATCTATCAAATGTCCTACCTCTAAAGTGTGCAAGGGATACTAGTTCAATTTGTTCAGCTAGCTCCATCCTATCTAAAATTTCTGGTTTATTATAGATCTTTCTCATGTTTGATCTAATTGGTACAAGCCACGGCTCCATCTTTTCTTTTTCTGAGCCAGGCAAAAAACCATTGTCTTCAGTTGCAATAGTTGGCCTTGTAATTATTATCTTATTACATTGTCTCTTGAAAAATTGGTCTAGTGCAACTTGTACAGCTAGTAAAGTTTTTCCACTACCTGCCTTACCTACAATAAAATTAAATGGGTGTTTTAATATCTCTGCCTTTGCTGCTTTTTGCTCTGCAGATAGACTTAATGAAAACCTTACTGCACCTTTTGGTGCTTTTTTATCAATATTTGCTTTAGTCAAAATGTGACTCCCTTTATTTTTTAAGCATCAAATCTTACAACAATACTTATGTCATAATCATTTGAATTTTTTAGTGGTCTTGCAAGCTTACCAGTTGCACAAAGATCTCCACTATCATTATATAAACCTACAGTAGTTATATATGGAGAAAATGCACTTGATGTCACAACACTTCTTAATATATAGCTACCTGTTCCTTCGGCTCCTGCAGCAACTCCATTGTTTGAGCCACTTAATATTGTTGGATTAACTGATTGATTATATTCGCCATCCTGTATTGTGCAATAGTATTCATGTTCAGTCATTGAAAGAGTACTTTTAAAGTATATATTCCTTGTTCCAGCAAATGCATTACCATTTTCATTCTCCATTTCTGAATAAAGAAGATCTGCCCCAGCTCCCTGTATAACTATAATTCCTGAGCCATAGAATATATTTCCTTTATGGAATCCGGCAGGGTTAGTAATATTTCCATTGCCATCGTCTATCAAGCTGAAGCCAATGCCACCAGAGTGTGATACTACCAATGATCCAGGCTTTATACCTTCACCTATTACATTTGTAGGCAATTGCCAAATTGATCCTGTTGTAAAAGATGCAGCAGGGTTATAGAAGCTATTTGTGTTTCTTAGTCTATTGTATTCATGTGCATTCTGGCTTGTATGTTCAGACACACCATCAACAAAAGACTGGCTTATTGAACCTGTTCTGTAAAACGTATGTAGTAGACTTGAGTATACTAGTCTGTCATATAATGGTCCAGTTGTTGTGCTACCAGTACTACTTTGTATTGAAGCTATACCTTCGTCATCACCGAAAAATTGGCTTGCACTATAGTATGCTCCATATCCACTATGTCTCTTATACTTACCGTATTTGAATCCAAGTGTGGTAAGATCTGTGTGATGAATATTCCACTCTTTGTGTGATTTAAAGTCTTGTATGGAGATGTCATCAGGAAGTAAATCCTTATAAGTAATTGACATTGCTTATCTCCTTTAGTATTCTAGCTTAACCTTAATTAATGCCTCTCTAGTAAAGTTTTTTAATAATGGTTTGCTTAACTTTGCAGTAGCTACCAATTCATTTTCATCATTAAACATACCTACAGTTGTCACATATACTTGTGGATCTCTTACCATAGTTGCATGTCTTATTTGACCTGAGTCTGGCAATGTAAATGTTGGGTTTGTACTAAAGTTGTAGTCACCATTTTTAATTCTGCAGAAATAGTGTGCAGATGTAATATCCTCTTGACTCCTTGCAACAAATGAAGAACCAGTATTTATATTTCTCCATATTGAATGATGGTGTAATAAATCTGTATTTGCTGATGATGTATATTGATGTAATGTAAATGCAGGGAATGTGCCTCCAGTATATACATTGGTTGCGGCTGTTGTAGTTGGTGATATTAATCTCTTTGAGAGAATCATTGTAGCAGCTTCAGGGTAAAACAGACCATATATATGAGTTGAATCAGATATAGAAGTATCAGAGCCACTAACTATATTATAGACAGACTTTCCACCTTTTGTAAGTGGTGAGTTTGATTTGCTATCATCACATAATGTAAGAACGTGAGACCCAGATGATAAAGTCAAGGCCCAGTTTCCTGGATTCATTTGTTCCTTATAGTTTCTTCTGTCAATTGTTATTGCAAAAAACTCATGGTCATCAGTACCATTAACAGTAAATATATCATCAGTAGCATCAAGTAATATATTTGCATACTGTGTGTATATTGCTTTTGAAGGTGTCATACCTTGTGATGCACCAGAACCAGAAGCAGAACTACTTCCAAAATAATTTCCGTATGCAACAGTAAATTCTGGTTGTGTCCTAGCAGAATCGGAGAAGCTTTGAACATAATAGTTATTATGAGTTGCAGAAGATGTGAAGAAAGCTGCAGCCTTTAATGAGCCTGTTGTTCCAGCAGTCCACATTCCGTCAGTTACTGCTATTTTAGTATTTGATTCAATGACATCTTCAGACTCAAAGTCTTGAAAGACCTTAGCTTGAATCTGTTGTCTTCTTTTAACTACCTTTTGTTGTTGGATAGCTCTTCTATTTAATTTTGATATTCTTCTTGCCATTTAATTATCCCGTTATGCTAATATATCTAGTGATGCATCCTTTTTAATTGTCACTGGAATGTCTACACTACCACCTGTTTCATTTGCAGTTATTGTTATTGTTGTTGTACTATCTACTGTTAATTGTTTTGCTACCAACTCAAACCTTAGACCAGTAACAGAAAGAGACTTAGCATCATCACCTAATACATCAGATGTAGTAGCAGATCCTATTGAACCACCTTGTGCCACCCTTAGTATTGCATAGTCACTATTTCCAAGTGTTGCGGTGTAGCCTAATACAGAATTACCATTTGATATATTTGCAGTAGTTGGTGTAATTACTTGTCTACTTCCAGGTCTTTGTAGTGTTATTGAAGATAATCCAGTTTCTAATACTGGAAGTCTTAATGTATTTTTACCCAAAGAGATAAGCTTGTATTTCATCATTTGAGTTTCTAATGGGAAAGCCTCTAGCATTGGTAGAGACTCTATTGCCTCACCATACTTATCTGATCCTTGATCATGTCCTGTGTCCCAGAGCCTGTAGTCTATTTCATCATCTGCTAATGCAAATTTTGTAATTTCTAGCTCACCTTTAGCCAACAGCTCTCTGCCCTTCTTTGTAAGAATTGCATCTACTGTTAAACTTGTATTATCTAAATATCCCATATTGTTTCTCCCGAGTTGTATTGTATTTAATATAAATATCTTTTAGTATATTTTTTGTTACGTATTACTATGTTACGTTTAATTTTCCACCTCTTGTATTTTCCCTAACAATAAGCTGGTTTGTTTTAATTAATATAAATGACACCAAAGGTCCACCATCAACAGTATCATCTGTATTTGTGTTGAATCCGTCAGCTCTTTGTTTACTACCTAGATAGTATAAGTTTTGTAAACCTTGATTTAGTTTTTCAAATCTTGGCAGCCTATGCCTTAGACTGCTTTCTGTTGGTGCGAAGTCTCTAACTCCATGACCAGCAGTAATTGCCCTTGAATCCATCCAAGTAAAGTTTTCCAGACTTGATGTTGTACCTAGCTGCCATGATGATTGTGATACCCACAACCCATTTGAATACATACCTTCACCCGACATATCTACTAATGCAACATATGTATCTGCATTAGAGTAGTCTCCATCTCTTGAAAGAGCAGGGTCAAACAACTTATCTGTGCCTATTGCATTTATAAAGCTAGCAGTCATATCAGTTACTACACCTTCAAATGTAAAGTTTTCTCTGTATTCATCTCTTTGCCTTACTCCTGATGAGTCAAAACTTTGTAATGAAGGACTTGTAGCATCATATAATACACTTGGTTGACCTTGAACCTTTGACCTTTCTAGAGAGTGAGGCTTTATAATTAGACCTACCCTCTTTACTGCTCTTGCAGGTAATAAGTTTTCAAGCTGTCTAAAGAACCCTTTATTAAAATAGTTTAGAATTTTTGCAAATTCAAACGGATTGCCTGCTTTAGAATATTTCTTAAAGTATTCATCTCTTAACTCTTTAAGCTGTGGATAGTGAGTTTTATATCTATCCCTTGGGTCACCTACAAAGTCATCAACTCTATTTTCACCAAATTGATATGCTATATCTAAGTCTGTATTATCTGTTGGTGATAGTGCAACCTGAACTATATTTGAGTCTTTTCCTATAAAGTCTAGTGAGCTACTATCATGAGTCTTATTTGGAGATAAGAATCCATCACTATATGTTTCTAAGTTTCTTATCTTTCTATCACTTCTTTTATTACCTATAGAGTTAGGTACAGATATATAGTGTTCTTCTATTTGCTCTTTATAATTTCCATCTGTATCTGTTTCATTTCTAAAATTCTGAAATAGTGCCCAATCTTTTACTGTGGTGCCATTATAAAAATAACTTGAAGGTTGACTTTGATTTGGATGACTTGAGCTAACATGTATCTCGCCTTCTATTTCATTATGATTATATACAACACCATCAGATCCTAGCGTAAACCTTCTTACTAGTGTATCATATGAACTTGTATAATGATTACCAAAGTATGCTGTTGGTGCCATAGTATGCTTATGGAATGTTTCTTCGCTTATTTCTTCTGCATATTCTCTATATTCTTGTAATGAACCTGAAAAGTTCATATCCGGAGCATCTGTACTATAGCTCCAACCGCTACCAGTTGTAAAGTGTTGGGCCCAATTACTGGTGTATGATGGAAGGAATAGCGAGGAATATCCTAGCTTATATTGGGTATTACTTAGTACAGTCTTAAACTGGTCATTATAATCTGCAGCAAGTCCTCCACCAGAACCATTTACTGTTAATTGTGCAGTTCCACTATGTGTTATCTGGTTGTCCTCATGATCGCCAGACTTAGCACACCTTAGTGTATAAACTACATTTACACCACTTGATACTAATGGTACATCTGTTGATAGCTGTAAATTCCACCAGTCGCCATCAAATATAGGTAGTTCTATTGAAGCAGAAACAATAGGGTCTGAATCTGTTTCTCCTATATAAAACTTAACCGCACCAACACTTCCAGTCCCACCGCCTATAGGTTGTAGAAGTATTCCCCATCTATTTGAGCCTAGTATTAGTGATTGTGGAGTTAGTTGTGAAGACTGACTATATGACTTAAATCTTAGTTGGATAGTTTGAGGAAAAGCGTTGACATCAAGACCATTAATATTTGATGAATTGTGTGATGATCTACCTAAGCCTATACATGCACTTTCACTTATATGTATACCATAATTATGCTTAGTTATTTCTTGAAAGTCAGCTCCATCAATTGGTGCACTTCCTCCAAACTCCTGAACATTCATAAGAGTTTTAGGTATGCCATAGCAAGATAAGAATGTATTTATACTTCTTTTTGTACCTTTACTTTTTAGCAGTTGAGGTAGATTATTTAGAATTCTTTTCCAGATCTGCTTATCGACATCTTCAAAGCTTGGAGTTTCTTTTCCTGGTATATATGAGACTGAGCCTCTATATCTTTCTGGTTGTGTATATAAGTCTTGAACTGACTGTGTTGTCATTAACCTACCATATACTCTTACATCATCCAAACTTCCTGTGAACATGTTGTCATCTGAGAATGGGGTAGTCTCTGATTTACCACCTATAGATATACCTTGTCTTTCAAATGTTTGGCCATGTTGTGTTCCATATGAAACTGATGAGGATGGGAAATTATAACTTGCATCTAGTCCAGTTTGAGCACTTGTGTCTTTTAACCTATGCTGCCCATTAACAAAGAAGTCAACAACTTCATTTCTATCAACATTCATTACGTAGTGGGTAAGTGAACCTGTTGCCTCGCTATTTGTTATAGTTACATTGGTGGCAGATAGACCTCCGTTCTTGTCAGCAAATAATACCCCTATTCCTGAACTCAGACTATTAAAGATGCCGAATCCAGGGCCTTGTTCTACAACACCGTCCTCATCATTATCACCATATGATCTTGCATCCAATATTGTATACAGTCTACTACTCTCAAAAGTCCATGCTGTTGAGTCAAATTTTGCCCAAAACGATACTGAAAAGCTACCTGAATTTATCCAGTCACTTTCTCCTGCAGCATATGTTGACATAGACCCACTTGGTGTTGAATAGACACCTGCATTCCCAAATGCACCAACTTCTGTGCTAAAGTTTTCAATTGCTTCTTGGTTATATACTGTATCACCTGAGCCATCAATTGTTCTTGCAACATATGTTCTATTATACTTACTTGTATCTGCAAGTGTGAAGTTTCCGTCTTTATTTTCATATCCTACCCTTAATAATAAGTCATCATAATATGATTCAACTTCATTTCCAGGTACATAGCTACCACTTGCATCTGTTCCATTTACATAATCCCAAAGTTCGGCAAGATCAAAACCAGGTTGTAATGTCCAGCCCATACTCTTAGCTGCTTCATAGATTAGGTCTTTAGATATACCTTCATAAAGGCTTTCGTCTCTATTATTTATTTTTGCAATATGCTTTATATATGTATATATTGAATCAAAGTGGTGTCCTATCATATCTACAAATAATAGATAGTCAGAATTACTACTATCAAGCTTAATATGGTCTGGCACTTGCTCCTTAAGTGTGTGAGGATTATTTGTATCATGATAGCTTGCAGTTGCCAACTGTCTTGTAAACCAGTCTGTTGCTTCTACGCTTTCTGCAGAAGCCAATGTGTAGGGTTTAGATGAATTTGTTTTAGGCCAAGTTGAGTTATAATATGATACATAGTTTATATCTGTCTTAAAGTCTTCTATATCTAGTCTGTTTCTGTCCTCACCTGCAGAGTGTGATGAGTAATATAGATACTTTTCATAGCCATCAAAACTTACCTTTATATCATTTAGCTTTGACTCATATATTGCTTTATTCTCTAAGAACTCTACAGAACCTGTTGCACCTCCATGTAATAAGCCATCAAGCTGTGAAGTTACAAAATCTACTTGGCTATTATAATATTCTATTTGCTTAACTTTTAACTTAAAGTTATTTAATCTCTCAGTTGCAGAACTAAAGCATACAAAGTTATTATAATCTCTATAGTCTACATTAAGCGTTGAATTAATATTACTAGAACTTAATACAAGATTTTTTATACTTTGAGTAACACTACCGGTTGCATTAAGCAGCTGATCTTGACTTCTATATTCTACTGTTCCTGCTTGAGGTAGCTCATTATAGCTATATCTAAATGCAGGTTGTCTAAGCCTATTGTGTTCCTCTTCTTGTTCATCTTGTAGCTGTACATTTATTGTTGTTGTAAAAGGTAGTAGCTTTTGGTGGTATAGATTTAGTATATCACCTTCATTAATTTCATCTGGTAATGGTTGTGCTAATCTTAATATTGTAGAGTTTGACTTTCCGTATTTATCTCTTGCCCAAGAAACAACCATACATTCATATGTTGCATTAAACCATGCAACTGCAGTTTGTTGTATTATATCTCCTTGAGAAGCTTCACCTGCATCAGACCACTGTCTAAATTTACCAACAGAGGCTTCATCATCAGTATATGCTAGCTCAACCCTTATCTCTCTTCTGTCTGCAGAAATTTCTGGTACTATAAATGTTGCATCAGTGTTAAATATTCTTTGATAGAAATTACCTATTAACATAAACTCACCATGAGTTATCTGAAATTCATCTGCAACTAAGCCATAAAGGTCAATCTTAAATTTGTTTTCTGAGAACGAAGTGTATTGCTCTTCTGAGTCTCCTGTATATATAAATTGTATTTCATTATCTTGATAGAACTTTAATATAAAGAAGTCTTCTGTATTTGGGCCTAGTATAAGTGACTCATCTGTGAATCTAGACAACGTTCGATGCCATACCTGATGTGGCAAAGATATTATTCTCTCACCTATTGTATACTTTGGGTCTTTCTGACCGTTATCTAAGAATAGCTTCATAAACTTATCTCCTTGTAGTCATCAAAATTATTTCCATCATATATATACTCAATTTCATTTTCATAGACCTTAAATCTAATGTGAACCTTTCGTATTGTTTTTTTATTTTCTATCCTAAAAGCTTTTGGGCCAGTTGTGTAATTTGGAGTTTGTATTCCTGCAGAAAGTCTTCCTAACTTTGATAGCTCAAGTGTTGGTTGAAAGTCAACTTTTGCCCAACTAAAAAAATCTCTTTCGTGTAGCTCTCTTATTGTATATACTGTTTTTCTAGGCCTATAGGTTTGCCCTTCCGAGTCTCTCTTAAATCCAAATTTTGCATTTTTGTTCTTTGTTGTTTGCCCAAATTTGGAAGCAAAAAGATCTACCTCAATCTTCCAATTATCCTTATAGTATTCTGGTATTGTTTCATAATCTTCACATGTAAAGTGCAACATAAATCTGTGGTGTGCCCAATATCCAGAATTCAAACCAGTACTATTTGTCTTTGATTTATCTACTGCAAATAAACCTCCATGCCTTGATTTTGGCCTAGTCATTAAGTCATCCCAAGCCCAATATGTCTGGTTTTGCTGCCTATATGAACCATATTTATTACTTACTTGAAACTTTCTACTTATTGTAGCACTTCCAAAGTCATTATATACTTCTGCAGTTATAGTTTGTATTGTATTGTCTTTTTCACCTACATTAAATAATTGAATATATTCATTGCCACCATAGAGCCCTTCCTTTATAACTTCACCATCATGATAGAACTTATACTTTAAACCTTTATCTATTCCCTTCTTTGTGTCTAAGTCAATATAGTTTACTGCATCAAAGATGAAGAATAGTGCATGGCTGTCTTCTGAGAATTGATATACATAGTCTGTTAAATTTTCTGATTCTGGAGATGGAGAGTCTGGAAATACCCACCAATTGGAGTCAGGCACCTTCTGGCCAGATTGATCTGTGACATCTCTAAAGTTTCTTGCACCTAATTTTATTTGTATTGGTGCAGCATTTGGTAAAGGATTAGCTGCTAGTAACTCATCTGTTATCTCGCAGTCTATTTTATCTCTAAATGTTTGCGATTCAAACTGAATATTATTAGGTGGTATTTCTATAATTGGATATCCATCAGCCTCTTTGTCAATTAAGAATCTTCCTTGATTGTCAAATTTATATAATGCATCAGATTCATCTTCAAATATTGAAGGTATATTTCCAAATCCAGCCTGGTTAGTAAATTGTGGCATATCTGAGATTTCAGTTTCAATTGCCTCTTGTGCTGCATCTCTTACACTTTTACCTTTAACATTAAGACTTTTTACTAGCTTCTCATTTTTCTCAATGTCTGCAATTGCAGAAGCTAACTTATTCTCATCTGTTGATGTGAGTACCCACCTTCCAGTTGCTTTTGGTTTGTCTTCTGGTTTCTCTATTCTTCTCATATTATACTACCTCGAAGTGATCTTTGGAGTCAAAATATTCAACTCCACCTTCTGCAATTCTATCTACTACTTTGATTACTGGTTTATATATTCTATCTTTTGGGAAGCCTTCAAGTGGTACATCAAAGTACATACCTTCTGAATCTGCACATACCTTAGTAAATATATCATCATATCCTAATATCTCTTCATCTGTTCTCACATCAACAATTGAGTAGTATGATCTTGCGGATGTAAATGTCTTTATTGTATCTGCCTGTGGAGAAGTCGAATAAGATGCTGTTGGGAATGATTCTCTTACAACAGGTCTAAATCTTACTGTAGATCTACTATCATACTTTCCAGAGTTACCTCTATAATAAACTGTTGCCTGGTCTGTTCCAATAACTTTATTTGTTGAACTCCAACTATAGTCATCATATTTAAGCTCAAGTCTTGGTTGGTATACTGTATGTGTGTCATTTGAGAAAAACTTTTTTGAACCTACAAATATGGCTCCATGTTCTTCATCATTCGGAGTATGCATAATCATTAAGCCATTCATATTAGTTCCAGAAGATTCAGTTACCAAACCATAATATGTAGTTATATCAAATGTCATATCATATTGATCGGCATCATGATAATATATATTGCTTGGGTAACCTGATTCAGCACTACCACTATTACTACCTGTATAATAGACTGGGCCTTTTGAGCTTTCTTGGTATTGATAGCTTTGTGTTAAACCAGCAGCCCTTAATGTTGCTTCTGATGTTCCAAATATATTATGAGTTATTGCAACTGCTCTACTCTTCCAAGTAACTCCAGTTGTTTGGTTTGTTTTTTGTGGGCTATCAAAATACTTTTCTGTACCTTCAGTCCAAGACTCATATAATCTATTAGCCTGAATTGTTACAGCTGAGGATCTATTAGATTCATCTTCTACATTTGCAGCAAAAAGCTTTAAACTTGCACTATTGTAGTTATCTGTGTGTGGTCGGATATCTATTAGTATCCTTGAAGCTTGGTTTGTAGCCATGCCCCAATTATCTTTATTTCTAACACCTAACTCCAATATTGGATCAGCACCAGAATTTAGATGTTCATTCCACTCATAAATTGAGGTTGCCCTTTCTATTTTTTTTATAGTTATCATAATTTATCCCTAGTAGTTAACAACTCTTCCTATAATATCTTTTTCAGGATATTTTATCTCAAATATACTAGGGTCAAGTGATGGGTATATCATATCTTGTCTAGTTGCTTCGTCCATATCATATTTGTTACCTGAATATCCATCAGATGCCCTCCATTTATTTTGATATCTAACATCAATAACTGATTGAACACCTTCAATATTAGCAAGGTCTAGTATAACATCCTTCTTAATAATAGGCTTACCAAAGTGTTGTTTTGTTGTATCAAATCTTTCCTTTATCTTTTCAATTGCCCTAAGCAATACTTCATTGGAGTTAAATGAAGGTAGTACAACAATGTCAAAGAATATACCAAAATTAATAATAAACCCATCTTTTATATTTACTGCATCAGTTAGCATTCTATATTGTGATAGATAATTTCTAAGGTTAAGTTTTGTTGCACTATTTATTGTTGTAAGATTTCCTCTTGAGTCTTCACCTAATGTATATAGGTTTATTGCTAGTGGATTTTTTATCTCCTCTACAGACTGGGCATTTAATTGTTGGTCTTGGATTACATATGCTTTTGATATATGACCAAACCTTTGAGGTAGAGACATTGCTCTGAGCATATAATCATCTTTAGTCACTATTCTTTTTTGAGCAGAAAAGTATGCAAGTGCATTTCTTTTTACATCATCAATTGATTCTGCTCCTGCACCTCCAGTTGCTGGTTCTTCATTTATTACTGCAACAGAAGCTTTTACAATGTCAACAACACTAGTAGTTAGGCCTTGATCATCTAACTGCTTTGTTATTGAATCTACAGTAACAATCTCCTTTGAGCCAACATTACTTCCAACACCAGTGCCAACTCTATATGTTACTGTTAGTGTTGTGTTTGCTGGAGCCAAACCGTATGTTCTTGAGTATAAAAAATTTGATGGGTCAAATGCCCTGTCAATTTTATTTTTCTCTCCTGGTAGCCCAGTTGCAAGATTGTCTGCATTTGGTAGAATCTTTTCATCACTATATGATGATATACCTGAGCCAAAATGAAGCTTATGTCTGTTTTGCTCAGTGATTGTTGTCTTAAATCTTCTTGGTGTTGTTAGCATACTAAGTATTTTTGGTGTTTGAGTTTTATGATCAGATAATTGAGGATCAAATTCAAATGAATTAACATCTTCCTTAAATACTGTATCTTGTGCTAAATTATCAACTTCATACCATTCATTTCCATCTGAGTCAACCACACTATCTATTGATATTATATTCTCTTCAGTTATTGTAAAAGAGTCATTAGCAACGCCTGTTCCAAAGCTTACATCTTGAGACTTTCTCTCACCGTGTTCTACATCAACATACTTTTTTAATAAATAGTATTCTGGAGTACCTGTTGTTTGGTTGATTTGATATACACTTACATTTGTTGGATTTGCAGAGCTAGAAGCTGCAAAGTCTACTTGTTCCATTGTCTGGAAGGATACACCTCCTGCAGTCTTTAGTACTGCATCTGAGTTTATTAACATACAATATGCAAAGTCTGGCCTAGAAGAAGCACCAGTATTTATTGCTGGTATTAATTGGTATATTGCTACTCTTGCTGTTGAAGGTGTAGTAACTCTAGGTTTATAGCCAAATGTTTGAGCTATTGAATAAACATTTTTTGATTCTTGAGCTCTATCTAATAGAGTCTCCTTCATTGAATAGTCAGTATACATAGACAATACATCACCTACATATGCAGCCATCTCAATAAACATCATTCCTGGAGATGCCTCACTAAAGTCATTATAAGTATTTGGAAAGTATGTTTTAGCATACTCTATTAGTGACTTTTTATAGTCATCAAAATCTTTAGTTAAATAATTTACATTTTTTTGTGCCATTATGCAACTCCACTTGTTATTTCTAAGACTTCATTTATATTATATTCCTTTACTGAGAAGCCTAATACTATATGTATCTTATGTTCTTTTTGCTCAACCTCTAGCTTCTCTATTCTTGCTAATGGCATATATCTATCAAATGCATCTCTAACATTTGCTCTTATTGTTTCATCTAATTCTGGAATATTATTTTCAAATAGCAAACTATATATGTCTGTTCCGAAGTCTGGGTTCATTAACCTTTCACCCTTATTAGTAAGTATTAAATTTCTTACATTACTTATAACTTGATCCTTTGTAAGATATGACAACTTAAATAGTGATGAGCCTTGCTTAACTGGGTCAGTTGCATCTAGTTGCATGCCTGATGTACTAGTTTCCGCATCAGAATATCCAGACTTAGAATTATTCTCTGAACCAAAAGGCAGTAATATTCCAATTGCCTTACTTTCATCTAAGTCTGCAGGGTTTATTAAGGTTGTATCTGGAATTGCTGTTCTATTTGAGAATCTAGCATTTACAGATGTCCTTCCTGTATATTCTTTAAGTTGCGGTGTTCTTGCCATTTCTTATTACTTCTTCTTTTTAGTCATTGCCTTTACTAATTCAGTATAGTCTCTTGTTAGTGCTTTTCCTACTTCGGGAGCAACCTCTCTACCTTGCATATCTTTTGGTACCATCTGAGCTACAGTTGGCTTACCACCACTCATCATATCTTGCATGGATGCAAATCCAGCCCTAGCATCTTGAGAGTCATATGCCTTCATTGTTTTATAACCATCATTTGCTGTTTCATTTAATGCAGCATTAAGAGATGTATTCTTTGAATAATTAGTTTGTGTAGTACCAAAACTCTCCATCATCTCATTTTGAGCATCCTGTGCACTTTTCTTATTTTTATCACCAAAAATTGAAACAAGCTGTTTCTCAACCTCTTGTTGTACTATCTCTCTTATAACCTTTGATAATTTGTTCTTAGCATTTGCCATATTATTAACTCCTATCTATATATAAATATCTAATATATTGTTTTATTGTTTCAACTTAGCAACATCTGTTGTTAAACTAACAACCTTTGATGCGTTTGTTGCCGGGAATGTAGGGCCTACCCCAGTGTTAAATGTTGCAGTGGCACTAGTAAGAGCTTTTAGCTCATTACCCATACCTTCAATTATATCCATTAACTTATCTATATCAACCTTCCATTTTTTTGTTGATATTCCTATCTTGTCCCCTGATGATAATAAGATAGAATCTTTTCTTGAACTTAATATTAATCTATCTGATCTTATTATTATCTGATTGCCTGCGTACCTATCTACCTTTTCATAGTCTTTATCTAGGTTTGATTCTAGCTTTAATGTTGAAATTGGTGTCTCAGAGCATAAATAAATTGAATTATCATCACCTATTATATCTTCATTGCCTAAACCTTCCTCTTCATCGGTGTGACATGTTATCATTATCACTGGTTTATTCTCAGACTTTCCACCAAAAAGTTTTCCAAAAAAGCTTTCCTCAGATGTTGAAGATAGTCTAATTGTCTGTCCACCTCGACCTTCAATAATAACATCACCTTCAGTTGGGTCCATTCTCTTTGCTGGTCTTGGTTTTGCAAATAAGCCAAAAAAGAATTCTGTTGCATCTGAAGTTAAAGAGGCTTCCTTGGGTGGTATATTATCACCTAGCTTTCCGTTTGCATTAATTATATCTGAGTAATAGTATTTGTCATTATTACCTTTTACAACTAATACTTGTTCTCCTGCAAGAGGGACTGATCTGAAATATGGGTTTAAAGGAGTTGCCGTAAATGACTTAGGTGTTCCTGGATTACCCATATTTAATCCATCAACTGCTGATAGCCTTATAGAATCTGCACCTTCGAAATCCTTCTTCTCTCTTTTTCCAGCTGCAGCTGAGACACTTGCAATAAATACTGTTTCATCTGCTTTCGCACCTTTATTTTCATTAGTTGTAGATGAAAAAAATTTAGACCTTGTTGCTCCAGTTTTATACTTAGACATTTTTCTTATCCTTATCAGATTTCACCATATCTTCTGCAGCTGCTAATAGCTGTTTTTTCTCATCATCTGTGAGTAGTGGTGAATCATTATTTTTATTTTCTGGTCTTGCCATAGCTCTTTGCACAATTGCAGCCATCTTAACAAGGTGTTCATCATTTTTTACTGAAGCTTCTAGGTATTCTTTTATTAGAGGTACTATAAGTGTAGCATCACCAGAGTTTTTTATTAGAGGTTGAAGATCTGCTATTAGCAGCTTTATTTGTCTATCCTTTGACTTAGAATTCAAATAAATGTCTTCTAATAGACCTGAAAAAGTCTTTCCCTTAAATAGTTCTAAATTTCCATCCATATCAATAATAAATATCAGTAAGTCTAAAACCTACCAGAGTTTTGATAGTTGTTATACTTTTCAATGAAGTGGACTTTAATTGCATTAACAACTCTTGTTATATATTGAGTCTTTACATCAGACATTTCTCTTATCATAATATATATTGCTTTCTTATTAAAGTTCTCAATGTCTTCACGCCTCTTAAATATTTCAATAATTGAATGAAGTATTTTTATATCTCTATCCTTTGTCACAACCTTTGTTGGATTTCTTTCCATCCAGCTTGTAAACTGATCCATAAATTCTGAAAGTTCAGACTGCTCCTTATCCTTTATTATTTCATTTGTGACATTTCTTGTCTTATCAATTAGGTCAACACTTCTACGTGCACACATCTTTTTGTAGTTATTGTTATTATGTAGTATTAACCAATTTTTTGCAACTATAGAAAAGTATGAAAATGCCTTACCTTTGTCTGCAGTAAATTTATTTAGCTTTTCTAATAGGTGAACAATTACTTCGTGTTGAACTTCTCTAGTTGGGTAGTCAAAATAATAAAACTTAAATCTATGAATTAAATTTTCAGTCAATTTCATAAAAGGATAATTTATATGCTCTGCATATACCCTATTTCTTTTTATCGGATCTGGTTCGTTATTATATGCTATAATTGCAGCTTGTGTATCTTCTGTAAAGTATTGCTTTTTTGATCTAGGTCTTCCTCTCTTTCTTTTTTGTGGGCCTAGTGCTGCTAGTCTTGCTTCCTCTACTTTTTTTGCTTGAAGGTCTATATAGAATTGATCTACTGAGCTTTTCAATTATCATCTCCTCTTAAGTTTTTAATTACATCATTAAGTTGTTTAAATGTTTGGCCAACCTCATCATCTGTCTCAAAGATGTCTTTTGAATCTATCTCTTGCATCTTATCATAAGAATCTTTTATTGCACTTTCAAGCTCAATAATTCTATCTTCTGATTCTAAAATTTGATCAACAATACCTTCATACTTTCTTAGAATATTCCAAGTTACAAATGATAAAACTATAATTGTAATTGATAGTGCTATATATATGTATATATGTATATCCATTATTTATCTCCAAATAGCTCATCAAATAATTTTGACTTGTCATTTTTAGGTTTACTAGACTTTCTATATTTCCAATTTTCAAATTCTATTCTAGATGCCATGTGATCTGCATGGTGCATTACTATTGGTAAGTTTGCACGAAGACTTCTTTCTGGTAGATAGGACTTTAAGTATGTATCATTTGAACCATCATATACTCCATCATGTGTAAGTATACCAATCATTTCATTTTGTGATACCTTAATCCCAAACTCCTGTAATAGCCAAAGACTTCTGTGGGGTACAGACATATGTGTTATATCTGGATTATTTGTATAAATCTTTCCTTGATTTTTTCTGTGCCATTCACTTGGATTTGGTATATAGTATTCGTTATCAATGTCTCCTACCTTACCTAAGTCATGGTTAAGAGCTACAAACATTAGCTCCTCTCGTGTATAGTTATCCATGTATGCACCCATTTGTCTCCACATATTATATAATTGCTCTGCACACTTCATTACATTTAATACATGCGAAACATATCCACCTATAAATGAATTATGAAAATGTTCTATTCCAGATGCAGGAGCCATCATAATTTGGTCTTGCATCTTTGTATATAAGTCTAGTAAAGCTTCCTGCCTTTCCCCACTAAAATTATCTTTAATATTTTTTGTTAAATCATTCCAATTACTTGTTAGTAATTCTGCTGATAAATCTTTACTGTTTTTTGGTATCATTTGAATTCTCCTTGTCTTATCCACTTTGTTGCTATAAACTTTTCACCACTTATTACTGGCCTACCACAATGGTATGATAGATTATTTTCATCGTATTTTGTATTTCCAAAATTACTTAAGCCTACCAGGTTTGACCATATTACACACCTACCTATTTTAGGCATTATCTTTAGATTTTCATAGTTAAGAAACTCTGTTTCACCACCTTCAAAATTGTCATTAAGATAATAAAGTGCAGTTGCAATTCTATTTCCGCCATTTAATATTGCTGAATCATATAGTTCAGATTCTCTATGAAAGAAGTCATAGTGTGGCTTATATTGTTCTGTCCTTTTATATCTTATTAGTGATGTTAGTTCATAATTAGTTGAAGGTATTTTTGTTAGCTTTTCTGTTACAGAATTTAATTTATTTTCTAGCTCAGAGTTTTTATCTAACCACCTCTGATTACTTGTCCTATAGCCTTTTGCATCACCTTGAAGTGGTTGATTAGTAAACGGCTTTACTGAAAAGTTTATTAATTCAAAACATTCTTTGTCTGTTAGGACGCTATCATAAACCTTAAGCCATCCATTATCAACTATTAATTCCATATTATCCTATTAAATCTATTAAGCCTAATTCCAATGCCTCTTCGGAAGATAAAAACATATCTGTTCTAGTATTCTCTCTCCACCATTCAACATCCTTATTTGTAGACTCAGACAATAGCACCAAAGAGTCTTCTTCCATCTTCTTATATTGCTTAGCAGATGCCTGTATATCAGAATTCTTTCCGTATCTTCCTCCAGATGCCTGGTGCAACATTATTGTTGAATGTTTACTACATATTCTTGAACCTGTTGCACAAGCTAAAAGCATTGCAGCTGCAGACATTGCCTGACCTCTAACAATAATATTTACTTTAACCTTTAGTGATTTTATATAATCAATAATAGCAAACATCTCAAACATACAGCCTCCAGATGAGTTAACAACAATTGTAATAGGTTCACTTGATTTCTCTTCAGGTCTCTCCCTTAATAGTGTCCTACACTTTGTACAAAGATCATAGAAAGTGTACTCCTCTATTTCACCTATAAGGTAAACTATGCTATCATCAATGTTAATTCCATGTATGATTTCTGTGAATTTATCTGTAGGTGTTTCTATATTAGGTTTATTACTATCTATAGACACCTCTGTCTTATCACCGTAAATTTTTTTCATATTAATCAAATAAAAGTTTTAATTGTGCTTTATCAGCTTCGTGTTCATTATTCTTTGGTTTAGGGAAAGCACACTCAACACTTGTGTCTGCATAACCTAATGACTTAGCCATTCTTACACATATATTTCTAAACTCGAATGCAGTTAGTCCATTGCTAAATTCTAATTCGATTTTAGAAGGTTCTTTAGTTGAAATACCCCTAACATAAGTTAGCTTATCCATTTTGTTCTCCTTCTTGAGTTATTAGTAATTATAGTAATATAATAAAAATTTATGAAGAATGAAAATTTCCATCGAGGTATTTTTGTATATCTTCTTGAGAAAACTTACCTTTTAATAATCTAGTAAAATATCTTATTTCTTTCATAATAGGCTTCTTATCTTTTTTCCACCTTGTTTTATCTAGAGTCTTTTTTAATTTATGTAAGTTAACACCTGAAATTCTTTTTAGATCTTCTTTTTGCTTAGACTTAAGCTTTAATCTTTCTTTGACCTTCGTTGCTGGTAGTGTGCCTTTTAGTTTTGGTTGCTCCTCACCTTTATGAAATACTCTACCATCCTTATGAACAAATTCCTTCATCCATCTCCAACCTCTATGGAAGCCTGTAGGTTTACTTGTTTGTTGGTCAATATCACCAAACTGTTCTTTATATCCATCTGACACACATGTGGAGCATGTAGTTGATTGTGTATCACCAGATACTGGAGTAAATTGGCCACAAACTTTACATTCCATATATCTATACATAGCACCCTTTCTTTGATTCCAAGCTGTGCCAGGTCTATATTCTACACAATATTCTATATCACTATCTTTTTTCATAGTTCTTAATTTTTTTAGTTAATTTATCCCTTTCAATTTGTAGGTCCTTAAGACCCTTTTCTCCATATATATCACTATTAGAAGTTTTTTCTTCGGGAAAAGCAGCAATAACTTCATCTATTGTATATGGTGTGTTGAATTCCAAGCCGTCTGGCTTAGACATCTTAACTTGATCATCAAAGTCTATATTAGGCTTTAATTGTGCGAATGCCATGTTTGCAGCTATTACCATTGCAATAGCTAATGGGTCAAATACAAATATAATTAATATCATAAACCAATTTACAATATTTCCCATAGGTTGGCCTGTTAGATCAGCCATATACTTTAGTGGGCCTAATTCTCTAGCAGACTCATTACCTATTTGCATTTCCAGTATCTTTACATCATATAATGCTATTGAATCTGTTACTGATGTTAGATTTAACTTGGCTTCTAATAGTTCTGATTGTTTTAGTTTTCTAACTCTTGATGAGGTTGTAGTTACTAATTGTCCAGTCTGCTCGTCAACATATTGAATCATTGTTGGATTTGCTAGTGCAGTTGTTAACTCTTTTACTGTTAGCTTATAGTCATCTCTAGACTCAATAAATCTGATATTTTTTGCATCTAAAATTTGTACTTGCTTATCTAAGAACTCTGATTGTGTATTTGTTTCTTGGAATGCTCCAGATAAGAATCCATATATACCACCTGATGTAATTATCATTAATATAAATACTGCAAGTATTAGATATGATCTTAACCATTTATTGACTACCTCCCAATATTGATATAGCAAAGAAGCAACAATTAGCTTTGCAACTTCAAGTGTACCAGCCATTATTATAACTTCAGTACTTGCACCTGCAAATAGCTTACTTAGTCCAAATACTGAGTAAAATGCTGCAGAAGCAGACACTGAAAGTGCTGATATTGCTATTATAAAAGGAAATAGTCTCTTTCTCATTTATCTTTCTAAGCTAATATAATATCTTATCTTTTCATTTATTTTATGAATAACATTAAGCTCTCTTCTAATCTCACTTACATGAATATTATCAGTTGCTGATTTTAACATCATTTCTTCTACTTTCTTTACTTGAAATTCTAAATTTTGTGAAAGTTGCTCTACTTCCTCTTTAAACTTCATTGCTGTCCAAACTTGTCCCATAACTATTTCTCTCCTAGTCTTTCATACATTATAGTATGAATTTGTTTATTATTGTATGGATTTTCGATAATTCTGTATCTTATATTTCCAATACCTTCCTTGATTAATTTTAATTTTATATTTTCAATGCTACTAAGATTATATGAACTTAGAGCAACTGTTTTTGTCTTTTCTAAAAAGGATACCTTAATAGAATTAAATATATCATTCTCTGAATGTTCATAGTAGATCTTATTAACTATATTATATATATTATCTAGATCTTTTTTAGTACCTTTTGGCTTTAGTGGAGCCATCATATTTTCTAATGTCTTTAGAAAGTCTGACTTTTGATCTGAATTCATATCTAATAAGCCTGAAATAAAGTCATCTAATACATCTTCAAACCTTTGATTAATTATATAATCCTGATATGTTTCACTAAAAGGCATAGACTTAGGGTTATAAGACCCATCACTATAATCTCCATTATCAGGTACAAAACTACTAGTATTATTCCATGATTCCCAATCCATAGGTTTATCTTTATTAATACTGTTTGTAAATTTATACATACAATCACTTAGCCTTCTATCTTTAATAAAAGGTACACAATTAGTCATATCCTTTAAGGACATTACATATAATTTTATTTTTCGTTCCATACCTCCTCCTTTAATTTAACTAATACAGCACACCTCTCATACCATTCATATGCTGTATAATGTTCTATTAATAAATCAATGACTTCATTAAAGTCAATGTTCTTATTGTATGGATCAAATGGTAAAGGTATCCTATCAGCATTTTCAACAAACAATGTTTTATACTTAAACTTTCCAGTAAGAATATTAAATGCATTATCCATTGCATCATCAACTAATTCAACTTCATCAGTCTCAAATTTGTCATCCTTAAAAAAATTTTCCATACCTTTTTCCATATCTTTGATTTTATTTACTTAATACTATTTATAATAAATATTAATATATATTACTTATTAGTTAATAGCTTACTAACTCTTTTATGTTTACTGTAAATCTTATTGACTTCTTTCAAGGAATTAGCTGCCGGCTTAATACCTGTTGATTGATATTTTGATTTTATGTTAAACACAATGTTCTTTTCATTTACGTACTCTTTAGTATCAAAGTTTGCATGTCCATTTGCTAACTTAGTATTAATCTTAATTAAGTCTAAGACCTTATCTATTTTCTTTATTATACTATCATCTTTACTCTGGCCGGCACTAGAGTCTAAGGCTGATTGTATATTATCAAAGATCTTTGTTATATCAAGATTTGATGTCTTCCCTAACTTTTTTAGCTTTTGGTTTTGATGGTCCTTTTTTACTAGACCATTTGCCATTTGAGCTAACTTTTTTCTTACCTCTTTGTCCATTTTTTGTTTTCTTAGATTCCTCTGACAAAAGTCTGTTTTTAATCTGACTTGTCCGAAGAAGTTGCTCTAGATTAGCAATCCTCTTTTCACTTCTTAAGTGAAGTGCAGTGTAAATTCCTAATGCTAGAACAAATAATACTCCGTTTAATATTTCCATTTATCTACCTCCTTTCTTTTAATCGCCGTAATATGTTCCGACATTTTTACCAATCATACCTAATCTAGAAGCAACATTAAATTGATGTTTCGCATCACTTAGTGTTTCAATAATTTTGTTTGCCTCTGTAAATGTAATGTCATGTCTCTTGCCATCAATCATTAGCCACCCAATAGTAGTTTGTGTTTGAGGTTCTTGTACATATTCATTATCCGTTAATCTGAATCCAATACTTGTCCATAGTTTTCCGTATTTGTCTCCATTAAACTCTTTCTTTTGATTGTGAATAGTTGGTCTGCTTTTTTGAAACTTTTTATAATTTCTTGCCATTTTGTTTTAGTGGTTAAGCCACAAGCTGTTAATGATTATTAATAAATTCTTTTTGTTTTTGAATTGCCATATCTAATTCTGATACGGACTTTTTTTGTTGTTTGTTTGTCATTGTATATGAACCGCTTTTACTTACGTTGGCTGGTCTTTCACTTTCCGTATTGTTAAATGTTTGTTTGCCTTCCATTGCCTCCTTAATCCTTTCATCTGTCATAGATCCGTAGATCATATAACCTCTTGGGTATCTATCACTAGGTACATGAATTGTATATTGAGGGCAATCATAATATATCTTATCTGATACCTTATCGCCCATATAGTTTAATTCAGCTATTGTGCCTTTGTGAACACTACCATCAAAGAATTTGAATTTAACAGTTTGTCCAATTTTGTAAGTATGTAATTTCTTTTTTGCCATTTGTTATTTTTTAATGTTATTTTAATATAATAAATTTCTGCTTAATAAAAAAATTTATTGTTAATTATTTTTGTTATACGTCACGACCATTATTAAATACATGTTTAATTACTGGGAATCTTAGTGAGTATTTTCCTTCCTTGTTTTTGCTTTCCTCAAAGTATTGTACTGTAATTGTCTTGCCTATAATTTTGCTATGGTCATCTCCAAACTCTTTTCTTTGATCAAGTGAAAAGCCAGAACCAACACCAACAAGATTACCTTTATGTTCAATAGCAATATTACTTAGACAATTAATAGTTTTTTCAACACCTTCCTCTACAATCCTAATATTACCATTAGTCGCACCTGTAACTACATATTCTGCGTCGTGCATCTTTTTCACCTTTAGTATATCCTTTGATCTTTTACCGTTATACGTAGTATTTTTTCGAAGCATAATACCTTCATAGCCAGCATCATCTGCATCTTTAGCCATTTTTAACATATGTTCCTCACCCCTTACTGTTATTTGTTCTAACAATGATAGGTATTTGAATGTATTGTGATGAAAGTCAATTGACACATCTTCTAATCTTTCAGTAAGAGTTCTTGTTCCAACTTGTTTGTCAAATTCATTTGTTGATACACAATCAAATATAACAAATTGTGGATTTTCAATAGTATGATTTTTCCTTCTTATTTGCTTCATAATGCCTTGGAAGTCTTCATTACCATTTTCATCCATCATACAAACCTCTCCATCAAGAACAAAATCACCATCAAAGATTGCAACCTCATCAATAATATTTTGTAGTGTTTCAAACTCCTTACCTTGTCTAGAAAAAGCAGTAATGGTATCACCTTCCTTTCTAATTAGGCACCTAACACCATCTAATTTTCTAGATGAATACCAACTATCAGCTATAAAGTCACATATACCAGGTTCATATTTCTCTGCCAATGCAACATCAAATGTAGGAATACAATTTGGAATAACCTTATTAATTGTTTTTGTATTAGCCCTAAGCTTTAAGTCCTTATCAATCATGCAATAAATTATTCTTGCACTATCTTCATCCCCTCTTAGTACAAGTCCATTAACTAGCTTTATAGCTTCATGGCCAGTAGCTTTTCTAGATGCTAGCATCTCTAATACATCTATAATGTCAAATTTGTGTTCCATCCAAAGGTCTGGCCTTTTTGCACATTGCTTTGCAGAGACACCAAACTGCTTAAAAGGACTGTATGTATAATGTAGTGCGAGCTGAATTGCAGATGAATCTTTATACATTGCAAGTATCTTTTTCTTTTCATTACCACTAGTAGTAGACTGCATCTCTTGTTGAAACTCAGATATCATTTTTAATATAGTCATATTATTTATTTTTTATGTCTTGAACAGCAGCAACTGTTGTTAATATTTCTTTAACCATTTTCCAATCCATGCCGTTTTTACCGAAGTGGAAGAATGCACCTTTAAAGTCTTTTTGACCTCTGTATGTTGTATCATCAATAAGAATATCTCCCATAAGAAGATCTTTTCTATGAGTTAAAAACATTCTTCTCTTAAGGGCAGGAAAGTGTTCCTCAACCCAGTTTCTTTTTTGTCCCCAAGCATCTGGATTATTCCAGGGAGGTGTAGTAGCAATAAAGACTTCATGACCAGCTTCTATAAATGTTGCAACTGCATCCTTTGCTCCTGGCATTGGTTCAAATGTTGAAAAGTCTAGTTTTAGATCTGGCCTAGCAGTTCCAGGTTGTAGTGTTTCAGCTGCCTTTTCGAAGTTGGCAAGGACACCATCCATATCTATAAATATTGTTAACTTGTCTTTTGTATTTTCCATATTTTATATTTTAATGTGAGCTCGTTTAATAATGTAGTTCCATAACTCACCACAATCATCATCTTCATCTACAAGATTTTCTATAGCTTGCATGTAGTGAGGTAGCAGTGATGTTAATTTTTCCAAATCAATCTGCTTCCAGTAACCGAAGCGTAGTGTGATTGAATCTTTTTCGAATGAACTACCGACCTCCATTGGGCCGAAAGCTTTATCTATTTGTTTTAGTATTGAAAAGTCTATTCTCATATTATGAATTTTGTAGTTGTGTAGCTACTGGTGATAAATCTTTATTGGTACAGTAACTATAGTCATGTTTTTCCCAATCAAATCCAAGCATCATAAACCTTGTCCTTGGAACTAATCTTTCAAATGACATATAACTATAACTTTCATGTAGTTGCCAATTAGCCATCATATCTAATTCTTTTAAGAATTCTTCATTGACCATATCTATAGTATAGCCTTCACCATATCCAAAAGAACAAATGCCTCTTTGAATTTTAAGAAGTTTAGGAGCCCCAACCTTAATATCATATTCATTCCAATCATCGGCCATTGCATTGACATCATTGAATTCTTTGATTTTAGCTAGTTCATTTTTCCAAGCTTGAAGGATATTTTGTTTCATCTCTTCAGCAACTAGATCGTTGTGGTCATACATTTGTTTTGAGTGAGGTTTAGTGACCTCGATACCAAAGTGAATTGGATTTGATTTTTTAGTCTTTTTAGCCATTTGTTAGTTATTTAGTTAATATTAGTTATTTATTTATATATAAATATAATCAATTTCTCGCAAGAAAAAAAATTTCTCACGCGTTATTTTCAAAAAGTTATTAACAATTCTTCTTGAATCTTTTTTGAATGTTTACAATTACCCCTGAATCTACCACCAGGACAATCACAGCTTAGTTCATTGCCCCTCTTTGTAATAGTATATTTATCACCTCTTGAGCCTATAACATTATATGTTTCTGTTTTTATGTGTGCATAGGGGTTGATATGTTCCACATCATCTATTGTAATGTGATCCTCTACTGGTGTCCAGCCAGGCATAAGATATCTTTGGTTGTTTATTGTTGCAAAGCAAGGTGGGTAGATGTGGACTAATTTATATTTCTTATTCATTGATTAGTTATTTATAGTATAAATATAATCAAAATAACGCAAGAAAAAAAATTTCTTACGTACGAATCTAAAAAGTTATTAACAAAGTTATTAACAGTTATAAATTGGTTCCAAGCAAGAACACAGCAATCATTACTACTACATATATTGCTGGTGTTATGTCTATTTGTTTTCCTTCCATATTAATAAATAACAGTAATGATTTTTGGTGCTTAGTTCCTATATTAATTTTGTGTTAATAGTTTGTTAAATTAAAGTACTTTAATTACTTCAGACTTCTTAACTTCAGTTACCTCAAACTCTGTAGAGTCATCTTTAAACTCTTCATTGATAATAGCTTCTGCATCTGTTACTGATACACCTTCTACTAGATAAACTTCTCTGATCCACTTGACACCTTTACCAGTGTCAGTTGCAATCTTTACTTTTGCTAAATAATACATAATATTCTCCTTTTAATTAAATTTATAAAACTTCTTTCTATTCATTATTGACAACCCAATTGGTTGGTCTATATATTGTCTTCCATATATGTCAGTGTATATTTTATTAAATGAACTTTGTTGTAATTCATCTAGTGAAACAAACCCTATCATATCTAAATATGCCTCACAAGCACTACCTTCAAAATAATTATATGCACCTGGTAAGCCTGGAGTTGAAGCTACTTTACAGCAGCAATCATAGGTATCTTTAATAGCTATATTAGGCCATAATGCATTTAACATTCCTTCACTAGGGTTAATACAATCTTGAATGATACCACTGAATATCCAGCTATCCATTGCTTGTTCTATTGAATCTGCTGTATCACAATACTTTGGTGAGTAATATATAGAATCACTAGTCTCTGGTATTTGAGCTGTTATTAATGAGGTTGACAATACTAAAAATAATAAACTTTTCATAGTCTCTCTTTTATCTAGACATCCAATTAAAGACGTCCTTCATTACAAAATAGATAATTGCAAATGCTGCAACCATCGTGAACAAGTATAGAGTTTCTTCTATACCTTCTAGTGCGTTAACTATTTCTGCACTTTTTATTGTTGTTTCTAATTCAAACATAATTTCTCTCTTAATAATATCTTCTTCGTTCTTTACTTCTACTAAGTTGCTCCAATAACAATTGGCAAACCTCAGCAGTTATCTTGTCTTGATAGTATAGGTCATATATTAGTCTACTCATATTGCTTCCCTTTATGTTTGGTCTTACGTCTATACTTCTTTTTGTTTCTAATTGGTGTTGGCACTTTCATTGCCTCCAATATATCATTCCAAGTCACAATGACCCATTCTAGTTTTTTATTTTTCATTCCATTTTATTTTATAGTTATAATATAACAAATTTTATTGACATATGAAAACTTTTATTAATAAAAGACTGTAACATATCCATTCACTTCATATACCTCAGTAGGATTGTATTTAATAGCCTTGATAGTATATACATAGACTCCGGTTGCAACATCTCCATCCCACTCATCTAATGAACTAGCACTTATCCATACTAGTCCACCCCACCTATTATATATTCTAACCTCCCACTCATCCCAGCAGTTATCTGCTAGCACTTGCCATGTATCATTCCATCCATCTCCATTTGGTGTTACTGCATTTGGTGCATAAATAGACGTTTCATCACATTCACTTTGAGAACAAGGCAGCCCAGTAATGCAATCTATATATTGAGTTAGAGTATGATATTCTGTAATTGTGTCAACTTGATAAATATATTCATAGACTAAACTTTCATTATAGATGGTATCAGTAATAAACTCAGTTATAGTAATTGTATCTAGTTCATATATTGTTATAGTGTCCGTTTCTATAATGGTAATAGTATCTGTAAGATATTCAATAACATCTACATATTCTATAATAGGATCACAATCTCCGGGACATGGTCCTCCAAATTCAATTGAACTATATCCTAGTAGATTACCTCCAATGTTAATTTGCCATATACCTACTTCACCTTCGCAGAAGAATCCTTCCTCATAGTATTGTACCCAACATTCTGCAATTGTATATGGATTAGCAACACTGTTATTCCATGCGTCAAATATATTTAATTCAATTGTACCTTGTGTGACCATTGGAAAGTCAAAGAAAGTAAATGTGTATTCAGGCCAATTTATATTTTGTGAGAAGTTACCACATGGTGGTATATCATCTAGTTCTGCATTGCCTAAGTATAAGCATATATCTGTAAGTCCTTCTTCGCAATCTACATCAATAGTTGCTGTATATGTTTCCCAATTAAAGTTAGTAATAACTGCATCACATTGTGCAGAGGTTGCCGGAGCCCATAGGGCTAGTAAGTAAATTAGCTTTCGCATTGTATTCCTGATTTTTTTTGTAAGATTAGTAATGATTGTGAACCAGATAGGAGTCGAACCTATGACCTACAGCTTAGAAGGCTGTTGCTCTATCCAGCTGAGCTACTGGTCCATTCGGCGGCGGTATTACTCTCTCATCCCTCTAACTGGCGCGTATGGCGATTTTTTATCCATTTATCATAAGCATGTGAATATACCTCAAGTCGAGTATATTGTTCAGGGTTAGCAATCATATAATTTTCAGCCCATTCTTTTACTTGTTCACGTAAACCATAAGCATTAGCTTCTTCTAATATTTCTTCTATTGCTTGTTCATCACTCATAAAGTCCCATTCACGTCCGCTATTA
>Ga0209337_1000038_pt1 | contig 136709 bp, 119 predicted proteins | sample LinPmetageLP53_FD_184044 | JGI IMG/M metagenome (GOLD analysis project Ga0209337, IMG submission 184044) | Marine viral communities from the Pacific Ocean - LP-53 (SPAdes) (version 2) | ecosystem: Environmental > Aquatic > Marine > Oceanic | place: Pacific Ocean | collected 2010-02-08
GCGAAAATTACAGTCTGAGTTGACTCATCGGGATCACTTAGGGTAAAACACGGACTCGTCCAATGCGTCAAAGATTAGTGATCCTGATGAAATCAGAATGACTGATCCCCATCACCGGAATATGCACATTAAACGCAAGGGGAATTAAGTATGTTTAAGGCCACAGAAATAAAACGTTTACTGATATTTGGCCTGATTGTGATTGTGTTGGCATTCAGTATGAAAGCGTTAGCGCAGAAGTCGCCAAACGTGCGCTTGGGCGTGTTGAAATACGGCACGGTCAATTGGGAAGTGGATGTGATTAAACACCACAAACTGGATCAAAAATACGGATTCACGTTAGACGTATTATCTTTAGGCAGTAAAAATGCTTCTGCCGTCGCTTTGCAAAGTGATGCGGTGGACATCATTTTAACCGATTGGCTATGGGTAAATCGCCAGCGCGGAAACGGCAAAGATATTACGCTTTTCCCTGCCTCTATTGCTACGGGTGGTTTATATGTTCCAAATGACTCATCGGTTATGGACGTGCGCGGCTTAGTGAACAAAAAAGTGGGTATTGCGGGTGGCGAGGTGGATAAAAACTGGTTATTACTGCAAGCGTACGCAAAATCTCAATATGGTTTTGATATAAAGAATCAAACCAAACCGAGTTTCATGTCTCCTGTTTTACTCAACGTCCTCATGCTAAGAGGAGAGCTTGATGGAGGGATCAACTTTTGGCACTACGGTGCGCGTTTAAAAGCCAAAGGATATAGATTATTGGTTACTGTGCCTGAAATGTTGAAAGCCCTTCACATTGAACATGATGTGCCTCTATTGGGTTGGGCATTCAAAAAACCTTGGGCTGAGCAGCATGCGAATAGCATAAAAGGCTTCTTGCAAGCATCATTGGCGGCAAAGCAAATTCTTTACTCATCGGATGAAGAATGGACGCGAATTCGCGGTTTAACTAAAGCGGAAGATGAAGAGGTTTTTGCGAGTTTAAAAACCGAATATAGAAGGGGGCTGTTACATCAGTTTGGCCCTCAAGAATTAACGGCAACAAAAAAAATATTTACTGTATTAGCCCAGCAAGGCGGTCATAGTTTAGTGGGCAATGCCACATCCTTAGATGAGCATACGTTCTATGCACTCGATCAGCAGTTATTGACTTTGATCCCAGCGGTTGTAGATGAAAACGCTCAATGATATTCCCCCTTGCCGCACTCGCAGACTTGTTATGAAAAATCCGTTTTTTTCCGCCTGCGTATCGCTAATGGCGTTATTGACTCAGGGGACAAGTCGATGGTTATTTACGCGGTTAGCGACCGTGTTGGCCATTGGGGCAATGTGGCAAGCGACCGCGTGGCTCGTGGCCAGTCCTGATTTCCCCAGTTGTATCGCTGTGCTTAACAGTATTCACTTTCATCTCACCCAAGGGGATATGCTGATAAACCTTTGGGTCACCCTTAAGCGTGTGGTCATCAGTTTCGTTATTTCTATGATGTTTGGCGTGGTAATAGGTGTTCTGATGGGAACCTATTCAAAGCTCAATAGATTGACTGATACGGCATTGATCATAGCCTTGAATGTACCCGCACTAGTGACTATTTTGCTGTGTTATATTTGGTTTGGTTTGGTAGAAAGTGCCGCTATTGCCGCCGTGGTATTGAATAAAATCCCTACGGTTGTAGTGATGATCCGCGAAGGTGCGAGGGTCGTGGACCACGATTTGCTGGCCGTGGCAAAAATCTATCGATTGTCACCGGGGCGTACATTTTTCAGGGTGTTTTTGCCGCAATTGTATCCCTTTATTATGGCATCAGCTCGCTCAGGGCTGTCATTGATCTGGAAAATAGTCCTAGTCGTTGAGTTACTTGGGCGCAGTGACGGAGTGGGCTTTGCATTAAATACTCAATTTCAGTTCTTTGATATCACTGGTATTTTGGCTTACACGTGTGCCTTTATCAGCATCATACTATGCGTTGAAACCGTTATTTTTCGCCCTCTTGATAAATTAATCGCCCGGGGAAGTGTGCATGGTTGAACTTAACGTTCGCATTGAAAATAAACAGTACATTCATGGCACGAATGTCCTTGATAATATTGAATTTGATCTAGGTGCAGGGGAGTTTGTAGCGATCATTGGCCCCTCAGGCTGTGGTAAAACGACTTTGCTTAATATGATAAGTGGCCTTGAACCAAGCGAGGCGGGCAGTATTGTATTTGATGGTGAGCCTTTCTATGCCCAAATTAGCACTCAAATTGGTTACATATTCCAACAACCCAGATTAATGCCTTGGTTAACCGTTGAGCAAAACTTGATGCTAGTACAGCCAAACTGTCGGCCCGATACGATCAGTGAATTACTGGCGAGCGTTGGGCTAGAAGGCAAGCAAGATTGCTACCCTCGCACCTTGTCTGGCGGGATGCAGCGTAGAGTCAGTATCGCCCGTGCTTTTCTTATTAACCCCAAAGTGTTGTTACTTGATGAGCCGTTTAATTCACTTGATGCACCTACGGCAGCGCGGTTGCGTTTATTGCTTATTAAATTCTGTCAGCGGCAAGGATGCGGTGTGATTTTTGTCACTCACGATTTGCAGGAGGCAGTGTACTTGGCCGATCGAATTCTATTTTTGAGTCAGTCACCAAGTCGTATAGTGCATCAAGAATCAATCACATTAACCCATCCGCGAACAGATTCAGGCGCTGCTGAACTTAGCTGGCAAGCAGCTTTATTAGCAAAATACCCCAATTTGCTTGCAGGCAGTGTTCATTAATGTGCGCTTACTAGCAAAATAATGAAGTCGCCAGAATGACGATACAACTTAATAAAGAAACTGTGACGGGAAGTATCAAAAATACGCCTCGTCTATGGATATCAGAAACACGGCAAAGCTTGAGTCAAAAACTGCATAACCGGCCCAGTGTCCAAATTGCTATCTGTACCACTATTAGCCACATTGCTGAAAGGATCAGCCCAGACCAGTGAGGACTCGAGTTTCAACAACTGTGCACCTTGTGTGCACGTTATACTGCACCACCTCCAGAGCCGGTTGCCTATTGCTACTATCAGCATTTCATTGGTTTCGAGATCCGCTGGGAACGACACCTAGAATTCTCCAGCTACACCTTCATCAGATAGGGCGTCAGTGACGCATTATTTGACAGTTTTGCTATCGAGTTTGTACCCCAACAATGGTTTGACGAATTAGCCGGAGAGCTTGTTAGTGCCGTTAACGTAGTTTTGACTGCAGTGTCACCCAGTGAAGAGTTGCTGTGCCAGTCGTTTGAAAACTACCAAGTGTTCGGCAGTAAGGTATCCAGCGGACGAGCTAACGAGCAAAGTTGCGTTTGCTGAAAGCTTCCCTCCTTAAGTACTAGTTCTTTTTTGTCATACTAAATAACGCGTGATTTCGTTATCTCGTTCAATTCTTTAGCGGGGCAGGTGTTTATATGATCCCGTTGAACAATAACAAAAAACGGGAAACACAATCATGAACACATTAACGAAATTTGGCCTCTTGTCAGCGACGGTCGCTTTCAGTTTCAGTGCAGCGGCTAAAATAGAAGTATATGAAAATGACGGTTTAAGCTTCAGCGCTGACGGTTTGGTCAATGCCTTCTATTCCAACAGTTCAATTGAAACCACCGATGCAGCAGGGGTAGGTACAGACAGAGACCAATCTCGGGTACGTATGGGATTTCTACCTAATAATGTTGGGTTTAATTTTTCAAATCAGTTGTCAGACATGAAAATTGAAATGCGCTCTTCCTTTTGGGTATCCATTAACGACACGGATAATAATCGTGACGCATCTCCCGCTGATTTGGGTACCGGTTCATTGATTGATGTGCGCCAATTTTATGCGACGGTTAAAGCTGATTGGGGGGAAGTGCTCATCGGCAAAGATTTTGGCTTGTTCAATCGCGCTAATATTCTAAACGATGAGCTACTCTTGGGTTTTGGTCAAACGTCTGACTTTTTTGGCTTAGTCGATGGCGGTAACGTGTCGTTCGGTAACATCAGTACGGGTTATACGTATCCGTTCCCTAAGGCACAAATCACTTATCGTTCTCCTGAATTTAATGGGTTCAAAATTGCAGTGGGTTTGATGGATCCTAACAAGGTTTCATCTGATTCTTCTGAAGATTTACCGCGTTTTGAGGCTGAATTAATGTACAACTCGACCTTCGACAGCGGGTCGTTTAAAGCATGGCTAAGTGGTGTGAGTCAATCCAGTGAAGTGGATGGCATCGAACAAGATCAATCTGGTGTCGGGTATGGTGCAAATGTTAAGTTTGCGGGAATTGCATTAACCGCCTCAGGCTTTAGTACTAAGGGGCTAGGGCATGTTGCAGGGCTTGACCAGATAGTAGGCCCTGAGATTATCGAAACTGACGGTATGCTGTTTCAAGCATCTTACACCATGGAAGATCATAGATTCGTCATCACCCATGGAAGAACAGAAGTGGAAAACACCGACAGCGACCTAGATGCTGAACACAAGAATACGGGTCTGGCTTACTTCAATACTATCCGCCCAGGACTGACAGCTGTTTTTGAATACAACCACACCGAAGCCGACGTAACGGATTCGTTGGCAGATGAAGACAATGACACGATTTCCGTTGGTGCAGTGGTGACATTCTAAACTTAATTAACGGCAACGAACATAGGAGTTATTATAATGGACAGCGTAAAATTATTGGTGTTGTACCCGCAGCCTAAAGACAACGTAGTATTCGATCACGATTATGCTTCGCACTTGGATATGTTCCATCAAAAGCTGAGCATTCCTAGAACAGGAATATTGCCTTACACGGTAACTAAATTCGTAGCCGTGGATGATGAAATACCTAAGTATTATCAAATGTTTAGTATGGTTTTTAGCTCGATGAATGAGCTACATAAAACACTCTCGAGTGAAGAGATGCAAAGCGTGGCAAGTGATGCCGTGCGTATATCATCTGGGGGGGCGCCGAATATTTTAATTGGCGCTGATGGTTAAACGAAAAGTCTTATTACCTGATGCAGTAAAATACCGTGTTTTACTGCCTTTTTGTGTTAAAAAACTGTTAATTTCGGGTGGGTTGCAATGGCTAAATAAGGTAGAATATTTTATTTAAAACATAGTGTTAAGCATCATGTATAAAATTCTAGTTGCTGATGATCATCCCTTATTTCGTGAAGCGATAATCAATACTATCAGGTCTGCGTTTCCGGGCTCTACTACCTATGAAACAGAAGACATTGAATCAACGCTTGAGTTAGTTAAAAGCAATGACGAGATAGACTTGATCTTGCTCGATTTGAACATGCCCGGCATGACAGGCCTTAACGGTTTACTGGATGTTCGCAATGAATGCCCCACCACGCCAGTGGTTATTGTATCGGCTGAAACTGAAAAGCAAAAAATACTGCAGACTCTTTCCTATGGTGCTGTTGGCTTCATTGCTAAATCTTCATCGAAGCAGGTGATTGGCGAAGCAATTCAAAGTGTGTTTGCTGGAAACGTGTATTTACCGCCTAATATTATGCGCAGTCAGGCCGTTGCTAATCAGACAAATGAATGTGAAATTTCTCCTGAAAAAATATCACTATTGACTCGCCGTGAACTCATCGTGTTAAAGCATTTAACGAAAGGTGAGGCCAATAAACAGATTGCTTATAATCTGCATATTTCAGAGACAACCATTAAGTCTCATGTGTCATCGATCCTTAAAAAATTGGGCGCTACGAACCGTGTTAAAGTGGTGGTAGGTTGCGGCGATATCGACTTTAATCAATATTTAAAACGCTAAGTTTTTTGCAAGAGATAGAGCATAGATGTTTTCAGTTTCATGGGTTTGACTGGTTTATTAAGCAACAATATTTTGCTGTTCTTAATTTCATTTTTGAGTGACTGACTGTAGTTGGCCGTGATCATAATTGTGGGTAGGACGCTTTGCCGAGTTTGATTGATATGTTGTGCCACATCTAGGCCTAATTCATCATCGTTTAAGTGGTAATCAACCATCAAGATATCCACCTCGTCTTGTGTAATGTCTACCTTTTCTTTTAATTCTTTCAAGCTAATCGCAGTGATAATTTGACATCCCCAGCCGGCGAGTAAGCGCGACATTCCTTCGCAAACGCTCTTGTCGTTATCGACCAACCAAATTCGACAGTGTGAAAAGTCTGTTGGATTGACAACCGTCTGAGTTGAGTATAATTGCTTTAACGGCTGATGCTTAGCACATATGGGCACGGTAACTGAAAAGACCGAGCCTTTGCCTAATTCAGAATTTACGGTAATTTTATGGCCTAACACATTAGCAATTTTATCGACTATGGCCAGCCCCAAGCCTAGGCCATTACCAAAGGCGCTTTGAGATGATTTTAAGCGTTTGAATTCTTTAAAAATTTCGGTAAGTTGATCTTGTGCAATGCCCGAGCCTGTATCCCATATCTCTATTGCGACGTGATCTCCTCGGCGTTTGCAGCCTAATAACACTTTCCCCTGAGCCGCATATCGAAACGCATTAGACATAAAGTTACGCAGGATGCGGGCAAGTAAGACGCTATCGCTATACACCATGATGTTAGAGGGAACATAACGTAATTCGATATGGTATTGACCTGTTGCTTGTTGGTATTCATTGGCCAAGTTATCTAGCAGCTCTGAAAGTTTGAATATCCCTTTGTCTGCTTTTACTACACCAGCGTCCAACTTTGAGATATCAATAAGTGTGCTGATCAAATTCTCTAAATCATCAAGTGAATTAGTTAATGAGTTAACAACCTGAAGGGACTCGGCATTGACGAGTGTGTCAGCTAATGAACTGGTAAAAAGTTGCGCGGCGTTAAGAGGTTGAAGCAAGTCATGACTTACGGCAGCAAGAAACTTTGTTTTTGAAATATTGGCAAACTCTGCTTCGCGTTTCGCTGTGGTGAGGTTGACCTGTGCTAGCCTGCGCTCTTCCGCTTCAATGATGAGTTCATCATTTAAGCTTTTGAGCTGAGATGTACGCTCAGCCACGCGAATTTCAAGCTGGTCGTGGGCTTTTTGTAAAGCGACTGCGTTGCGTCTTCGTTCGGTAACGTCTCTAACCAAAACGAAAAAACCTTGTACGTACCCTTCGCTATTGCGATTAGGTACGTAAGATTTCAGTAGGTATCTGGATTCACCAGCGTGATTGTTTTCGGCTATTTCAAAGCTGACACTTTCCCCTTCTAGGGCGCGCTCAATATAGGGCCGAAGCTGGCCGTAATCGGAATCAACCCGACTGTCTTTTATTGATTCACCGTCTAAACTACCTTGGGGCCAACCATACCAATCCACGTAGACTTGGTTGGTAAATTGAAATTTCAAATCACTGCCAATATACGCGATCATGGCGGGTACGTTATCGGTGATCAGGCGCAGCCAACGTTCGTTTTTTTCCAGAGATTCTGCATACCGGTGTCGAACTGTGATATCCGTATAGGTTTTGATTAATTTACCGTTGAGTAATCTGTGATCGCGAATTTCTAATACGGTGCCGTTTGATAAGGTTTGTACATGGTAACCCTCTTTGTTTCGTGGCTGTTCACCAAGTTCTAATTCGGTTAAATTGGTTAAATGCTGGAAATAGGGCATGGAGCGCAATTGATTAGGGGATAATTGACTCATTTGCACAAATCGGTTGTTCCAGACCTCAATTTGATTAGCGTTACTGATCATGACAACTCCTTGGGATAAGTTGTCTATCAAGCCTTGTAGCAGCATGGATTTTTGGATCATACCTTGTTCGTAGCGCGCGGTTTCGGCGACTTTGACATCTGTGATATCGGTGTACAACATCACCCAGCCGCCTTCGCTTGTTCGCCGCTCGTTCAATTGAAACCAACGCCCATCGGCCAACTGATAAACAGGACTGCTTTGCTCGCCGCCAGGGCTAGCGCGCCTAATCATGCCGCTGGATTTTGCTCTATCTTTCAAATCGTTAAAATTGGCGCCTTCTTGGATGGCCAATCCTGTTTTACCCCAAAACGTGGCGAAATTGGAGTTTTGCAGCAAAATTAGGCCATCACTGTCGAGCAGTACAAAGGCTTCGGAGATACTTTCAATGGCATCAATAAAACGTTGTTTGAAAATATTCGCATCTTTGTTGGCTTGCTTTAATGCGCGGTGGCTATGCTCAACCTCGGCCAAGGTTTCATTTAAAATTTGGGTTTTTTCTCTGACTTGCTCGGCCAAATGTACTGAGTGTTCAAACGCCGCGTAAGGCGCGTATTGATTACCACCGCCTTGTTCAACTCTAGAAATAAGTGCTTCGTTTATTTTTTTAAGCTTGGTATTTTCTGCTCTTAATTGAGCTAACTCCTGCTGCAAATCTTGTTGACTCATTCGTTACCTCGGGCGATAAAAACGCCGGTAAACGTTTGATTTAGATGCGTGCCATCAATGTGTTCGCCGTAAGTGTTGAAACCACGAATGTTGTATCGTTTTTGCAGGACCTTAGCTTGCTCAAGTTGCTCGCGCTGTTCTATTTCAAGGCGACGTAAGAAACAGTCGCAAGTCAAAACCAGTTCAGGTTCGCCATACTGAGAGGTCATGCGCGTCAATTCGCTGGTAAGTGATGCGAAAATGTCATCCATCACTACAGTACTAAGCACTATGCCAACGTCTACGGCGCAGTAAAAGGTCAAGCTTAAGTCCGCCTCATTCACTTTTTGAATAGAACGAATATAGTATTGCCCTCCTACTTTCACGGCTAATGGATACAGTGCGAATAAGTAGGGGCTCAGCTCTTCTACAGTGACATTTAATAGCCTTGCATACTCTAGTGCTGCAGGTTCAGCATTTAATTCAAACACCGTACGACTGTCAGCATCGGCAGCGGTTACCACGACTTTACTGGTGGGGTATTTAATATGGTTACAACTGAATACTTCAAAGGCGCAAGTGGTGTTTACCATCAGTACAATTGCGGCATTTTGGTAAAACGATCCCTGATAAAACACGTGGGTTGTGGCTAAATGTATGTCGTCACCAGCAGAGCCGCCAAAATGAGGTATGCCCCCTGAAGCGGAATTTAGGGTGACCAAAAACTGCTCTTCATCGGCGGATAACCCATCGAGTAGTGTTAATAAAAAGGAATTGTTTTTAATCGAGGTGAGTTTTTTTACGTAGCAATTTTCGGTTAATTTATTAATGGTTTCCTGAGCATCTATTAAGGTGAAATTTTCCATTGATTCAACAATTTGAGCGCTAATGGCAAAATGTGAATCGCTAAAGCCAATGGCGATAATAGAATGTTGTTCGTAACCATTAGGGGTAATTTCACCTGCAGTTGTGCAACCTACTAAGTCCAAACCATTAAATGCGGAAGCCATGCTGCTTGCTAGGCGCTCCAATGAGTACACAGATGAGCAATAGAAAAGTACGAACGCGATATTCGGATCTGATAATTGTTGGCGTAGTTCCTGGCTGGCAATTGCTGGGTCGATGGAACGGGTAATGGCTGTTATTGTTTTTATATTTGACATTATTTATAGCCTTTATTCTGTGTTGTTAGCTGAGATACAGCATCACGTTATGACTGCTCTTTCGCTCATCATATAGTGCAAAACCCTTTTACCAAAGCAGATGAGTAGGATAAATACGCATCTTGAGGCCTGTGTCGCAGCTACGCTAATATTTAGAATATCAGCGACATCCTCAGAATTTTTGTTGATCATTTTTATTTCACTTCTCGTATTTTTATCGGTCTTTTATTGTACTTGTCCACTACACATAGCTGAGGACTTTCAATGGTAACGAGACATTCAAGGCATTGAATACACTCTTTATAATCAATGGCACCAGTGGCCTCGATGGCGTCTATCGCACATTTTTTATTACGACAAAGTTGGCAAGGACTGCCACATTCTTTACGACGAGTTAACCATTTGAATAGTGGATAACGGCCAAGTACGGCTAGGCCAGCACCTAAGGGGCATAAATAGCGGCAGTACACTTTATGGATCTTTAAACTCAGAACCAGTAATAGCAGTGCGTAAAGAACGAACGGCCAGTAACGCACAAAATTTAACGTAATCGAGGTTTTAAAAGGTTCAATTTCGGCCAACTTTTCTGCCATCGTCAGGGAATAAAAAGAACATACCACTAGCCCTAAAAGCACCAAGTATTTTATTTTCTGGCCGAACTTGTGGTGTTTCGGTGAAATTTTTAGTTGGCGAATACGTAGTTTTGTCGCCAGCATCCCCATGAATTCTTGAAGCGCGCCAAAAGGACAAAGCCAGCCACAAAATATCCCTCGGCCCCATAAAAATAAGGTTACGAATACAAAGACCCATAGAATAAAAATAACCGGGTCGAGTAGAAAGACCGCGATATTGAAGTCACTCCCCAAAGCAAGGAGTAGGGTGTATATATTGACCACGGAAAGTTGACCTTGAGCATAGAACCCGAGAAAAAACAGCACAAAAGCTAAACTAGCGAAACGCAGTTGATGCACTTTTGTTTGGCTTTTTGCGAGGGCATGTTGAGTGAGGAACACCCAAAGAACGAATAGCAGATAAAGCACAGTGAGGCCGATTTGTACGGGACGATCTAACCATATTTTTTGCCATAACGGTCGCTGATCCATACTGGTTAAGTCATCAGGTGTTTCTTCAAATAGCACTGCACTTGGTGCACTCGTAAAAGGAAATGCGTGTTCTTGTTGATTTAAAAATGACGAATGGTAGTTCACTGACAGGTTTAAGCTAAATGGTTGGCTGATATCAAAACCCGATTGAGATTTAATGCGAAACACACGTTGGTCATCAAATTTCGGTAATTCCATGGCAAATGTTGGGGGGGAAAAACTATAAAAATCTATGTCTCGCACATCAACGGGAAACCCGCCTTGCTCAGCGCTCAGTCGGCTAGACGTCGTCTGAGGTATAAACTCTTCACTGACAAATGAATATTGCCCTTTGTTGAATAACATTAAAGCGTGCTCACCGGGCGACAACTCCTCCAAAAGCCGCGCGTATTCTTCATCGCCTAACAGGTTTCTGCCAATCATCGGGATATTGACGAAAGCCACATAGATATCAATAAAGTCTTCAAAGTCATTCGATAAGGTTTTAACTTTTTGCGCGAGCTTTGGCGAAATGTTCATTGCGTCTTTAGTAGTGACCACCCAATGATGGACATATTCCTTTTCGAGCAGTTGCTCGAAAGTCAGAGGATGATAGTAGTCTTGTTTAATTTGATGAGGATGCGCCGCTAAAAAGCCATCGAGTTTTTGCCTAGCAACTTTAAGCGCCGAAGCAATGATGGTGTCATTGATGACAAGCACGGAGATCGTCGCTCGGGTCACTCCGTCTAGATAAATATTGTCGGCAGAGTGTTGCTCGCGGCTGTTAATAATAAAGCGCTCTTTGATTGAATGCCCGAGATATTGCGCGATAAACCCGAACATGGCTTCTTCTCCTAAGCCATGCAGAAAAATGGGTTCGTTGTGGCTAAGCACTATAATACCTGTGATAACCCCTTGGGTATCTAGACCAATGAGGAGGTTGATGGATTGTCCTGAAAAACCGATAAATTGAGTGAAATCATCAGACTCAAACGCATAACCTAGCAACTCATTTAATTGATAAACAGGTGTCACGGCAAGATTATCAAGGGAAGTCTCGATTCGGGTAGCGCTTGGGAATAATTGTGCAATATTCACAGGAACAGTATTAGCATGATTAGCCAATGAAAAAAGGCACAGTAACGCGCCAATAAGCAGGGTTAGATTATTCAGTAGGTGAGTTAAACGCATAATCAATTCGCGAATAAATGTACACACCGCCTACGAACAGAAACAGGCGGTATGTACTTCTTCAGCTTAGAAGAAACCTAGTGGAGCAGTATCATAGCTAACCAATAAGTTCTTGGTTTGTTGATAATGATCTAACATCATTTTGTGCGTCTCGCGGCCTATGCCTGACTTTTTATATCCGCCAAAAGCAGCATGAGCAGGGTAAAGGTGATAACAGTTGGTCCATACGCGCCCTGATTCTATTGCACGGCCCATTTTGTGAGCTAAATTAGCGTCTCTGGTCCAAACACCTGCACCTAAACCATATGCTGTGTCATTAGCAATAGCGACGGCTTCCTCTGGCGTTTTGAATGTGGTCACGGAGATGACAGGTCCAAAAATTTCTTCTTGGAAAACACGCATTGAGTTGTCGCCTTTGAGGATAGTGGGCTGTATATAGTACCCCTCATCGATTGCTGGAGCAGATTCTTCAGAAAACCCCCCTGTAAGCACTGAAGCGCCTTCTTCACGACCAATGTCGATGTAACCCATAATCTTATCGAACTGAATTTTAGATACCTGAGCGCCCACCATAGTGGCATCATCCAGTGGATTACCGCGAATAATTTTCTTGGTTTTTTCTAGCACACGTTCCATGAATTCGTCGAAAATATCTTCTTGGACTAAGGCACGTGAAGGACACGTACAGACTTCTCCTTGATTGAAGAAACCGAGAGCAAAACCTTCAGCGCATTTATCGAGGTAATCATCTTCAAAGTTGGTGATATCTTTAAAGAAAATATTCGGTGATTTACCGCCAAGCTCTACGGTGGATGGAATAAGGTTCTCAGCTGCACATTTTAATATGTGTCCGCCGACCGCTGTCGAACCAGTAAAAGCGATTTTGGCAATACGCGTGCTAGTGGCTAATGCTTCACCGGCTTCTTTACCGTATCCGTTAACAATATTAAGTACGCCAGGGGGGACAATATCAGAAATTAATTCAGCTAAAATAAGAATACTTGCAGGCGTTTGCTCAGCTGGTTTTAGCACTACGCAGTTACCTGCCGCTAACGCTGGAGCTAATTTCCACGCTGCCATTAGAATAGGGAAGTTCCACGGAATGATTTGCCCCACCACGCCCATTGGCTCGTGAAAGTGATAGGCAACCGTGTTGTCATCAATCTGCGAAAGCGTACCTTCTTGAGCTCGAATACAACCGGCGTAATAACGAAAGTGATCAACTGCCAGTGGAATATCTGCGCCCATGGTCTCTCTGATGGGTTTACCGTTATCCCATGTTTCGGCAACAGCAAGTTTGGTTAGGTTTTCTTCTAAACGGTCCGCAATTTTTAATAAGATGTTTGAGCGTTCTTGCACCGAGGTTTTACCCCAAGCGTCTTTTGCTGAGTGTGCAGCATCAATGGCTAATTCGATGTCTTCGGCGCTAGAGCGAGGGATCTCACAAAAGTCTTCGCCAGTAACAGGCGTTAGGTTTTTAAAGTAAACACCTTTAACTGGCGCTACCCATTCGCCACCGATAAAGTTTTCATATTTTTCTTTAAAATTGATTACAGCATCAGCGCTGCCAGGGTTTGCATAGATCATAATGTACCTCGTATCATTGACTGGAAAGTTCAGCATATATTTTGGTCAAAGGATTTACCCTCAAGGGTTGAAGCCAATGTGTTATTTCGGGTACTAGAATAGGTGGAGTAAGTGATTGAGTACCATGCTTCCTTTGCACAGAAAAACTCATACTTTAGAAGTAGGATATCGGTCTATAAGGGGGGAGAGCTGCTTTTAAATGTCTGGCGGAACGAATTTTTGCTAAGTAGCACTGCATATTCAGTCCCGCATCTTCATGCTGAGTCAGTCAATATTAAACTGAACGATGACATTCAATAGCCATTGTGAATAAGCCCTCATCATTAACGAGGGCTTATTTGACACCACCTTATTGGTGATATGCGTTAACTAAATGTCTGTTCGAGTGATAAGTCGCCATTGAACAGCTCGAACGTTTTGTTGTTTAATTGACTGTTACCGAGCACAAATACTAGTGCATCGGCCACGTCCTCACGGGTGATAATCATTTTTTCTTTCTTAGCTGGTTTTGTCGTCTGAAAACGCCCTTTAGCTACGTCGTTAATCAAACTACCAGGTCGCAGAATCGTGTAATTCACGCCGCTTTGAATAAGATGCTCATCGGCCATATGTTTGGCTACTAAGTAAGGTTTCATTTTATCTGACCCTTGCGCTGGGTCGTCGGCGCCAATGGAGCTGACCATGACGAAATGCGAAATGTCAGCATTTTTGGCGTAATCTACGGCTTTGCACGCGGCCCATAAGTCGATGAGCATGGTTTTATCTGCACCTGTATTGCCACCTGAGCCTGCGCTGAAAATAACCTGATCGCAACCTTCGAATGCATGGCTGAAATCTTGCTCTAAATCGCCCTCTATTATGTGTAAACGATTTTGAGCGATATCTGATAATTTTGCTTTATCTCGCACTAACGCGACCACGTCTTGTCCGCTATCTAGCAACTGCTGAGTGGCCATTTTACCGATTTGTCCACTGGCACCTATGATCAAGGTCTTGTTCATTTAATATTCTCCTAAAGTCTAGTATTCCTTACGTAAATAAACCGCTTATGATGACGGTGTGGTTATTTAGTCAGAACATATTTTTGCTCATTGCCTAATAACACTGGGGTCTTATTATCCCTTTTCAACGAATAAGAGGTTATTAGCATTTAAACGCCTAACTATGCGATAAAGAACACTGGGAGGGGGAAAACAAAATAAATGGCGTGTTTAATATCCATTTTGCGCTCTAATTAAGCAAACAGACTCGATTTCACAAAGTAAACGTGAATTGGGATGCGAAATACTTGAGTTTTTACCACGCTGCCCCAAACTCTATTGTTAGTGCCAAGAAGACGTACTGTTAAAAGTACAGTAAAGAAAAGAAGTAACGTTAATTCAAAAGGAAAACCTATGAAAATAAATCTTTCAGGTCACCATGTAGATTTAAGCGATACCGTAAAAGAACACGTCGATGAAAAATTTTCTAAGTTAGCAAGTCATTTCCCTACGTTAATTGCTCTGGACATCATTATTTCAAAAGAGCATGGCGAATATGATGTTGAGATCAGTACGCAATATGAAGGCACACGTATCTCTGCTTCAGCTGAGAACTCTGTGATGTATCCTGCGATTTCTAAAGCCGCTAAAAAGATGGATGCTGCACTAAAACATCGTAAAGGTCAGTTGAAAGGCGATATACACAAAAAACCAGAGTGTACAACGCCAGATATAGCCCACGAAATTATTCAAGAGATGGATTTAACCTAGTCCATCTCGTTTATTCAGTAAGATGACATAGCCGCTCTTTTGAGCGGCTTTTTTGTGTATTCACAAAAAGCACTGGAGGCTAACGTAGACACTTTCCCCAAGGTTGATTACCATGCGTTTTTTTGCATTAACCCGCTTTACTAAAACAGACATTTCCCGTGTGCTTAGATAACAGAGAGAATAGCGTTGATCAGCGAATTACAATTTCAATTTAGCAGTGGCCAATTGGCTAATCGATTCTTGAACGAACTCACGCATTGGACTTCATCGTCGGGTAATGTGGCGGTCAAAGCTAAGTTGGCAAAAGGCTCTGATACAGTAAGCGTACGCTATCTGTTTGATGGAAAAGGGTTTGATTATACCTGTTCAGAACTGGACGATTTAGCCAATAAATACGGCGGAGAGGAAATCTAGTTTATTGCATGAACTTTTGCGTTAAGCCATATGCCACAATCGTTACTGCGGCATATGGTTAGTCTGTGCTAGCCGTTTGTAGTACTGGGATGAAATGTCGTCACTACATCAGCGATTTGTTCTCTTAGCCACATATGCGCATGGTCGTGATCTGCACTGACATGCCAATATAGAAAGTACTCGACCGGTGCTAACTCAAAGGGTAATTCATAGATTGAACACTCATAATGCTTAGCAAGATGGTACGGAATACATGAAATTAAGTCCGTTTTAACAATGACAGCAGGCACGGTTAAAAAGTGCTGACCGCGCATGACGACTCGGCGCTTCAAGTTTAGTTTGTCTAGGGCTACATCAATTGGACCCGGGCCTGTTCTACGCTGAGAAATATTAATGTGACCGAGTTGCAAGAAGGTATCTAAATTTAATCCCTGACTTAGTGCCGGGTGATTACGACGAGCAATAACAACAAACCTATCTTCTGCTATTTTTTGCTTACACAGATGCGGATCAACAAAAGCTGAAGACGCATCTGCGTAAAAATCTAAACTACCACTGGCCATGGCTGACACTATATTAGTGCGGGATATATCGTAGTTGGTTAACGTGATGTTCGGAGCGATAACCTGCAATTTGGCTGTTAGCCTTGGCATGATACTGACTTCTAATAAGTCCCTAGCGGCAAAGTTATAACTAATCTCTGCAGTAGCTGGGTCAAAGGTATGGCTTTCTTGCACACTTTTACGCAATAAACCCAAGGCTTCTCGCGCTGGACCAATAATATTTTGTGCGGCCGGAGTCGGTGTCATGCTGTGACCCGTGCGTACGAACAATGGGTCGTTTAACATTTCTCGCAAGCGTGCCAGTGAATTACTTACTGCCGGTTGGGTGATACACAATACATCAGCCGCTTTGGTTAAGCTGCCTGCTGTATATATCGCATCAAATACGGCAAAAAGATTAAGATCGATTCTATTTAAATTCATAGTTTTATCACTTTACGCTCTGATTAGGCCTAGAGTAGCCTAAATATTCCATCATTTGAGGTAATGTTGGATTATACAGAACATTCATTGAATTGATAGAAAGGCTGGGATGGTTCATTGTAAAAAATTGTAATAAAGTGCTTTAATTCAATTATATAGCACGACAAACTGGCATTTTATCGACGTGTTCGCAGACGTGGGGGTAAAAAAAAGCCACCTGAAAGGTGGCTTTTCATTTTCTTAATTTTAATAGTTGGCGTTGCCAGGTGTACGAGGAAACGCGATGACATCACGTACGTTTTGCATACCTGTCACATACGCGACTAATCGCTCGAAACCTAAACCAAAACCTGCATGGGGTACGGTACCGAAGCGGCGTAAATCACGATACCAGCTATAGTCTTCTTGACTTAATCCCATCTCTTCAAGACGACGGTCAAATACGTCTAAGCGTTCTTCACGTTGTGAGCCACCAATAATTTCACCAATACCCGGCGCAAGTACATCCATAGCGGCAACGGTTTTGTTGTCGTCATTTATGCGCATATAAAAGGCTTTAATGTCTTTCGGGTAATTCTGCATGATAATCGGCGCTCCAACATGTTCTTCCGCTAAATAACGCTCATGCTCAGAGGACAAATCAACTCCCCAAGAAACGGGGAACTCAAATTTTTTGCCACAGTTTTGCAGTATTTCAATGGCGTCGGTGTAATCCATGCGCACAAAATCCTGATCTATCACTTTTTCGAGGCGAGTAATCGCCTCCTTATTGATACGCTGAGCAAAAAATTCCATGTCGTCGGCGCGCTCTGCTAACACGGCCTTGAATACATATTTCAATAAGTCTTCTGATAGCTGGGCGATATCACTTAAATCAGCAAAAGCAACTTCAGGCTCAATCATCCAGAATTCAGCAAGGTGACGACTAGTATTGGAGTTTTCGGCACGGAATGTCGGACCAAATGTATAGATTTTTGACATGGCCGTAGCGTAGGTTTCACCGTTCAGTTGACCCGATACAGTGAGGAAGGTTTCTTTACCAAAAAAGTCTTGGCTGTAATCAATCTGGCCTTGCTCTGTGGTAGGTAGATTCATCATATCCAACGTGGATACTCTAAACATTTCCCCTGCGCCCTCAGTGTCACTGGCGGTAAGAATAGGTGTGCTCACCCAGCAATAACCATTTTCATGGAAAAAACGGTGAATAGCCTGAGACAAACAGTTACGCACACGTGTCACCGCACCGATAACGTTAGTTCTTGGGCGTAGGTGAGCATGCTCACGCAAATACTCTAAGCTGTGGCGTTTTGGCGCCATAGGATAAGTATCAGGATTCTCGACCCAACCTACAACCTCAACATCGCTGGCTTCAATTTCAAGAGATTGCCCTTGGCCTTGGGATTCCTTCAGTACACCTGTGGCAATAATGGAGCAACTAGTGGTTAACCGTTGAATGTCGACATAATTATTCAGGGTATTCAGGGCAATGACCTGAATGGGATCAAAGCAACTACCATCATGCAAAGCAATGAACGACAAACCAGCTTTAGAGTCACGACGAGTACGTACCCATCCTTTTACGGTGACTTGCTGACCAACTGAATATTTACCGGCAAAAATATCTGCCACTGGGGCTTGCGCCATGTTTTCTCTCCAAACCACTTTGGGTATTTTTATTAAAATTCGGACCGAGCCAAATTATGTCATTTTTTGGGGGGGAAGTGCCATGATATCGCGGCTAAATCGACTAATTCAGCGAACGATTTATCAATAACAAAACAATTTGTGTGAAAAATACGCGCATTAGGCCAAAATAATCTGTCCGTTTCTTGGCTAATTTCACAAGGTGTGTAATCTTACTCAGGTGGGGCTTAGACTCAAGATAAATCGGAAGCAAGCAGGCAATGGAACGTAATAAACAAGATTGGCAGGGTAAAAACCGCCGAAAAACACCAATTGAAAACGACAAGCTGTTTCAAATGATGGTTGGCGTCAATGTTTTTGGCTGGGCCGTGTTTATAGCTGCGTTAATTGTTTTCCATTATGCGCGGCCTGAATTTATCACAGGCGTGCAAGATTTTTGGGGGGTGACGGGGCGTGAACAATGGTCGGCGTCTTTGAGTACTTATCTTGTGGCATTATTGTTCTGCTGTGTGGGTTTGAGTTTAGCCGTATTATTGTTGAAGCGAAAACGCACCCGACGCAAAAACGATAACTTTGGGGTGAATGGTTTCATATTGTTGCTGGTCGCAACGATCAGTTTAACAATCTTGTATTTTGAGTTTACCTAAGCAATGTACATCATGAAAATGATTGAGTATTTTATTTACCGTAAAATTACGTTGACTCAATTGATGATCAAAATTCACTCAAAATTGGTTTGATGGGACGTGCATTGCTGGCTATATTGTAACTGTCTTGTACATGTATGTGTGTGGTGGACTCGTTTTCAAAAGGAATTTTAGAGGAACCGATAATGTCTAATAATAAAACACTAATATTATTGTTGCTCACCGTCGTTGTTACTGCTCTCACCATCGTTATTTTTTTGCCTTTGGCGAATATACCGCCAGAAACGTCACACTCGGCACTGTTTATGGTGGCACTATTGCTGTTCAAAATTGCAGGGGCAATCTCGGCAGGTGTATTACTGATGTTGGTTATCAGTGACAGACCTTGGCGTAAACTGCGTCATAATGATGATGTCATTTTTGCTCGGTATCAGCATGGCAACTCAACTAAACCCGAGCCGTTTAATCACGCCTACAACGGCCATTCACAGAAGTAATAATCACGATATTTGAGTAACCATTAAAAAGGGCACTTTTTCAAAGTGCCCTCAACGCTATTTTATACTGCGTTATTGCCGACTATTCGGCTAGTCTTGGGGAAACAAATCGGTACTGAAATAACGCTCAGCCGTGTCAGCTAGTATGGTGACAATCTGTTTGTTAGCATATTCTGGGCGCTGGGCGATCGTGATGGCTGCACAAGCGGCTGCACCTGATGAAATACCTACCGGCAAACTCTCTATTCGCGCAAGCTCTCGGGCATAGGTAATGGCATCTTCATTACTGATGGCAATGATTTCATCTAATAAGCTAACATCCAGCACGTCAGGTACATGGCCTGAGCTCAATCCTTGAATTTTATGCACGCCAGCGCGGCCCTCACTAAGTACCGGACAAGAAGCCGGTTCTACCGCGATAATTTTGATATTAGGGTTACGAATTTTAAGGGCTTTGGCGATACCTGTGATTGTGCCACCTGTGCCTACGCCAGCAACTAACACATCGACCTTGCCATTGGTATCGCGCCAAATTTCTTGTGCCGTGCTATTAAAATGCATATCCGGGTTCGCTTGGTTAGCAAACTGATCGAGCATTACTGCATCTTTGGTTTCATCAACGAGCTGTTTGGCTTTATCAATCGCTCCTTTGGTACCCAATTCTTTGGCCGTAGTTACTATTTGAGCACCGTAATGTTTGATCAGTTTTTGACGCTCAATCGACATGTGCTCGGGGATCACTATGGTTAATGGAATGCCTTTCATGGCGCAGATCCACGCACAGGCCACACCATTGTTGCCAGAGGTTGCTTCAATTATCTGGGTATTCGCATTAAACGAATCTGATTGCATCAGCGTGTTGATCATGGCTAATGCTGGACGATCTTTAATTGAGCCCGCAGGGTTAAAATATTCCACCTTAGCGAGAATGTCGCCAACTGCTTGATATTTTGCACCCAGACGGCTTAAACGGACCAAAGGAGTGTTACCAATGGTTTGGGTGATGTCGTCATAGATTCGCCCAGTGTGAGCGCTGAATTGGAGGGTTTCTGCGCTGTTTTCATTTTTTTCGTTATTTACAGCAAGTGCTAAGGCTTCATTTGACATAAAGTTAATACTCTTGATTAGGATTAAATCAGGTCAATACTATGCCATAGGAGCGGCGAAAAATTATTCTAACTATTGCGCTTGTTTTGGCTGTATTAAAAATTTATTCTAATTAAATGTAGAATGTTGGAATTATTTTTATGGATAGGTTGGATAAAGAGATTTTGAGGCTATTGCAAGAAGACGCAACTATGTCCGTTAATGATGTGGCAGACCGTATTGGCTTGAGCACCACCCCTTGCTGGCGGCGAATTCAAAACCTAGAAAAGCAGGGGATCATTACCAAGCGCGTGGCGCTACTGGATGCACAAAAACTCGATTTAGGCATGACGGTCTTCGTACAAATAAAAGCGGGTCGACATGACATTAATTGGTTAAGCCGTTTCGCTGAACATGCCGCTGGAATGGAGCAAATAGTTGAATTCTATCGCATGAGTGGAGAATACGATTATATGCTGAAAGTCGTGGTGGCTGATATGAAGGCGTTCGATGTTTTCTATAAAAAGTTAGTCGGCGGGATTGAGTTATCCGATGTCACATCAAGTTTTGCCATGGAACAGATAAAGTATACTACCGCATTAGCAATTCAATAATTTTATCTATGTGTTTAAATCATGGGGAAAAATAGTGTAATGTTGCAGACGAACACCGCAAATTTGTGATAATTTATTCTAGTATTTGCTCGCAAGTGGTAAATATTTATTTGAGGTGCACACCCCCCAATTCAATAAACGATAATAATAGCGCGTCAGCGCATAAATAAGGTTCTATATGGAATGGTATTCTATTCTTCCGCCGATCATCGCAATTGTAGTAGTTTTTTGGCGCAAAGAAGTAATATTGGCACTCATTTTGGCTATTTTTTCAGCTGAAGCTTTACTTGCCTATCGGCGAGGCGGTGAGTTTTTATTCAGCGGTGTTATTGGCTCAGTTGAACGGGTAATTGAAATAGCGAGTTCAGCGGGCAATGCACGTATATTAATTTTTAGCATGTTAATTGGTGCGCTGTTGGCTTACATCCGTAATTCAGGTGGCGTGACGGCGACCGTTGAAATGCTTATCAGTAAAGGGGTTGCCAAGAGTAAACGACAAGTAGGGCTACTTACCATGTTCACCGGTATTGTGGTGTTTATTGAATCGAATCTAAGCGTGTTGGCGTCGGGTATTTTGTCGCGGGGTTTGTACGACAAATTTAAGATGAGTCGAGCGCGCTTAGCCTATGTTATAGACAGTACGAGTGCCCCTGTGTGTATTTTAATTTTACTCAATGGTTGGGGGGCATTTGTATTAGGCCTGCTAAGCAACTACGAACTTGAAGAATCTCCTGTTTCTATTTTATGGGGCACGATTCCTTTTAATTTTTACGCGATTATCGCGCTGTTGATTGTCACCTACACCATAGTAACCGATCGGGTACATGGCCCGATGCGAGAAGCAGAGCGTGAGATGCAACATAATAATGATGCCAGTCTGCCTATCCCGGCTAGTAAAGCTCGTTTTATGCTGATTCCGTTAGGTACCATGATCTTCGGTATGATTGGCTTCATGTTATGGACCGGTAACGGTGACATAGCAGCGGGCAGTGGCAGTAAGTCTGTGCTTTATGCAACAGTATTAGCGTGCATGGTGGCTTACTTTTTACTGATCAGTGCTAAAAAGTACACGCACAAAGAATTAGTGGACGAGGGTTTTAAAGGTATGGGAGAGATCCTACCTTTAGTGACTATTGTACTGTTTTCATTAACCTTGGGTGGTAGTTTGAAAGAGTTAGGCACTGGCATATTTGTCGCTAACCTAGTCGGTGACTATTTACCTTTGTCCTTGATTGTTCCTGTGTTGTTTTTAGCGGGAGGAATTATGTCATTTACTACAGGTACATCCTGGGGTACGTTCGCCATTTTAATCCCTATCGGTGTGCCTTTGATCCAAACACTGGGCCTGCCACCTTCTTTGGTGCTAGCCGCTATACTAGGCGGCGGTGTATTTGGGGATCATTGTTCTCCCATTTCTGATACCACAGCCGTTTCATCGATTGCATCGGGTTGTGATTTATTAACCCACGTACGTACCCAAATGCCTTATGCGTTATTTGGCGGAGCACTGGCATTCATTGCTTACTTTATTGCCAGTTTGATTATGCTTTAGTCGTTAATATTGCTGCTTAATGCGTCACGTTCCCATCGATAATCATTCGATTTACGTGGCGTTTACTTCCCATATAAACAATAACAGCGAAAAGGAAATTTGATGAAAAATTCACTTATGCTCGTATTATCGATACTTGTGCTTAGTGCCTGTGGTGAGCAAAAACCGCAATCCGCTGTTGCTATGCCGGATGTGTTTAGTGCGGATGTTGCTAAACAGATTATGCAGGATGGTGGAAATGCTGTTGATGCAGCTATTGCAGCGCAGTTTGTGTTAGCGGTAACTTTACCTGAGGCCGGTAATATTGGCGGCGGTGGTTTCATGCTGGTCTATAAGGATCAACAGGCTGATTTTATTGATTATCGCGAGCAAGCTCCCTTGGCCGCTCACCGAGACATGTACCTAGATGAGCAAGGCAATGTGGTGCCTTATCAATCTGTTATCGGTATTTTGTCATCTGGTGTTCCAGGTACGGTTGCGGGCATGTGGTTAGCCCATGAAAAATATGGCACCTTACCTTGGAAAGACTTAGTAGAACCCGCAGTGAAGCTCGCCACAGAAGGTTTTGTGATGTCAGAAAAGCTTGCCGGTTACATCAGTCGCTATAGTCAGCATTTAAAAGACAATAAATTTGCAGTTAATTTTGACGATTACTTTGCATCGGCAAAAACGGGTGACGTATTTAGACAGCCTGAACTTGCTGCGACGTTAGCACTTATACGTGACCAAGGCCGTGATGGTTTCTATAAAGGAAAAACCGCCAAAATCATCGCCAACTTTATGGCTCATCACCAAGGGTTAATTAGCGAGGATGATTTGGCACAATACGAAGCCAAATCAAGACAACCAATTTCGGCTAAATGGCGTGAATATCAAGTGTTAACATCGCCACCGCCTAGCTCTGGTGGTATCGCGATTATTCAATGGTTAACTATCTACGAGCAGTTAACTGCGGGCAAAGCAAAACTAGAACACAATTCGGCCCCTTATGTGCACGTATTAGCCGAAGCGGGCAAGCGTGTTTTTGCCGATCGAGCGGAGTATCTGGGGGATCCTGACTTTATTAAAGTACCGGTCGCAGAGTTGATAAACCCTGATTACATCGCTAAACGTGGCGCAGATATCAGTATGGATCGTATTTCTGTCACTGAGCTTATTAAGCCCGGCTTAAAAGAAAGTGAGGAAACGACCCATTTTTCGATTGTTGATAAATGGGGTAATGCAGTGTCGAACACTACAACGATTAACTTAGGGTTTGGCAGTGGCGTTGTGGTTGAAGGGGCCGGCTTTTTGTTGAATGATGAAATGGACGACTTCAGTGCTAAACCTGGTGTGGCGAATGTGTTTGGCGCAGTAGGTGGAGAGGCGAATGAAATTCAACCTAAAAAACGTATGTTGTCATCCATGACACCCACCATAGTGCTCAAAGGCGGTAAAGTCAGTGTGGTGACAGGCTCACCAGGGGGAACAACGATTATTAGTTCAGTGTATACCTCAATATTGAATACGTTAGAGTTCGGCATGAGTGCACAAGAGGCGGTAGATGCCCCCCGTTTTCATCATCAGTTATTGCCTAAGGATACCATCCGTTATCATCAGGGCTTGACGCCTGACGTGGTCAGCGCACTAAAGAAGATGGGCTATATCATGGATAACAGTCGATTTGGTGATTTGCATACTATAGTGGATCGGGATGGCAAACTTGAGGCCGGCTCTGAATCCAGTGGGCGTGGTAAGTCGATTGTGTTTTAGTCTCTAAAGTGAATTAAAAAACGGTTGCAGACTTTTGGGGGCAACCGTTTTTTTGTATCAATTAGTTCCCTACGTTAAAGTTTATTTAATGCTGATGCCCGCCATCTAATGCGTGACCTTTGTCATCATAAAAGCCCGAAGCCCCTTTTTCGATAAAGCCTAAGGTAACCATTTTCGTTAAAAAGGCATCACTGTGATCATCGCCGATATCAGCAAAATCGGTACTTTGATAAGCAGCGCGTCGGTCAAAAAATACGTTGATTTTGCGTGTGTCGCTGGTGACGTTTTGCAACGTCCATACTTCCTGCGTACTTCCTTTTTGCCAACTGTAGTAGCTGACTAAGTTTTGCTGGGTTAAGTAGCGCACTTCGATTTTGGTGTCACCCATGCTTTTAGTGTATACCCGTGTTTGCTCACAACCTGCGCCAGTTTCTTGTTGAACATTTAATTGTGATAGTAAGGTGTCGGAAATAAGCTTATAGCGGTAATTCCAGTCTGATTCTGCTTTTCCGTGTACCTTTTCACCAGGTTGGTATTCGATGGCACGTTGTTCATTATCAAAAAAACGCGTGGGTTTTATCAGCTGATTTTTGGCTAAATACCAACTTTCGGTAATGTGGGTTTGCGGGTATTGATGGGCGACAGTTTTACCGTTTCGCCACAATACTAATTCGCTAATATGGTGCTTGGTGCCATCGGTTGCGGTAATTTGATAGCTGGCTGTCAATTTGGTTGGAGAAATGTCACAAGTCGCAAATGCCTGGCTCGCACACAGTGAAATAATTAAAAATAATGATGTACGCATGATGAACTCCGGAATTTATGGTGATCGAATTGATAAGTGGCGCGTCAGTTTCTAATGATGTGCATGTGGTGTATTACCGGGGGCTTAAATTCGTCGTACCGATCCTGTACTTAAACAGAACTATCCTGAGTACTTCAAATAATAAAAATATGCTCACCGTGTTGATCATGCTACAAAAACTAACGAAAAGAGCAGGGCGCGGGCCCTACTCATATAGCGCACCGTTACTCTGGTGATTGAGCCGTATTAGCTTTGTTCGTTAAGTCAGCAGCAAAGTCCATGATGTGATACAGCATACTTTGCTCATTGGTTCCGTTGACTAACAATGCTGCTGGGCCACTGGCGTAAACGCCAACATCTTCACCTGAATGCGTTTCAGAGGAAAATGGCACAAGCGCTTCTTGATGGTATCCCGATGTAGTGGTGTCTATGTCAGCTAAGTCTTGTCGACCTGCTGCAATCTCAAGATTGTAGGCTTCATCAGCGTCCGTTTCGCTACCAAGGTTACGAAAACCTAAGCCGTTGGTGTAACCTAATGTGGTGTATGGCATATCATCGGCTGCAAGCGCGGGCATTTCCTCGCCAACATTGACCACTTTCCCTAAAATAGGGTTACCACGTTTAGGGTAACCAGCAATGGTAAATACATGACCATGATCCGCGGTCACCAATATTAAGGTTTCGCTTGGATCGGTATTATCGATAGCGCTTTGTACGGCATTGGCAAATTCGATGGTGTCGGTTAACGCATTGTAAGCACTGCCAGCATGATGGCCGTGATCAATCCGCCCTGATTCCACCATCAAGAAGAATCCATCGTCGTTGTTATCTAGTATCTGAATCGCTTTCTTAGTCATTTGGCTAACTGAAGGTTCGCCAGCGACGTCATTTTTTCGGTCGGCTTCGTATTGCATGTGTGACTCATTGAATAAGCCAAAAACGCGCTCGGTTGTTTCGGTATTAATGCCGTTGAAACCGGTTTCGTCCATGATATATACACCATTGGTGTATTTCTCTTGCCACTCAGCGGTTAAGTCACGGCCGTCAGTGCGATCACCTTCTATTTCACTTACGGCATCAGTGCTGTTAAACGCAGGATCTTTAGGTAAAAAATGACGACGTCCGCCACCAAAAGCCACTTCGATTCCATCTACATCAATACCGCTAATACGGGCTTCAAGGTTAGCCTCGAAGTTTACAAGTTGCTGGGCAATATCTTCACAGCCAACGGTAATCGCTGCTTGAGGCATATCCGAAATATCTTCCCAGTTACGGTCAGCCGATTTTGCATAGGTCGCAGCGGGAGTCGCATGGGTGATACGGGCAGTGGAGATAATACCCGTCGATTTACCTGCTATTTCAGCTAGCTCTAACGCGGTGATTAATTCATTACCTGCTACAGTAGAGCAGTCGCCACGTTCAATGTTTTCGTTAACACCAATTACGCCCACATCGGTTTTTACACCGCTCATCATAGCGGTCATTGTACCTGCTGAGTCCGGGGTTTGAGCATCGACATTATAGGTTTTAGCTAAGCCTGAAAACGCCAGCTTATCGAAACTAAGTTGGTTTTCCTCCCCTAGATTACCTTTGCGTTGACCATCGAGAATACGTGATGCGGTTACAGTTGAAATCCCCATACCGTCACCTACGAACAGGATGACATTTTTGGCACTGCCGCGCAGGCTTGATATACTTTTAGCTGCTACTTGTGGCGTTGTGTCTGCTGTGCTTTTTGCCGCCGTTGTGTTGGTCGCATCTAACCAAGTTTGACGGGCAGCAGAGACTTCTTGCTGCCCGTCAATGAACCAGTCGTTGTTTACGTTGCTGAGTAATGCGCTGCTACTCACACTCGTAACGCCCGGTGTGCAAACATATTCTGTGGCGTTAATTTCTGTTGATTCGAGCGTACCACTGGCATCTGCGTCGATACCTGATTCAATTTGTACACCACTATTTGGGCAATTTACATCGCCAGTCGCCAGCGCTGTTTGTACGATAAGACTACTTGTACCGTTGCTTCCGTTTGTACCATCATCGCCATCATCCACACAGGCTGTCAAACCCATTACTGCAAGCGCAATTAAACTTAAATTTACGTTTTTCATATTATTTCCCTACCTATTCCTGAATTAAATCAAGCGCTTGTTCGATGATGTGAAATACAACGCTTTGCTCTATTACGCCCTGTACTAACTGCGAACCTGGGCCGCTAGCATGTAAGGCGACGTCTTCACCCGAATGAGTTTCTGAACTAAGTGGAATAAGTGCTTCTTGGTGATAACCCGAGGCCGTGGTATCCACGTTTGTGATATTCATACGACCTGCAGCAATTTCTTGGTTGTAACTGGCATCAGCATCAGTTTCTGTTCCAAGATCCTGAAAGCCTAAACCATTGGTATAACCCAACGTCGTGTAGGGCATGTTATCAGCCGCTAATGCGGGCTCGGTTGCACCAACTGAAACCACCTTGCCTAATATAGGATTACCGCGTTTGGGATAACCAGCTATGGTGAATACGTGACCATGGTCAGCGGTGACCAAAATAAGCGTTTCTTCTGGATTGGTATTTTCCATTGCGGATTGAATTGCGTTTGATAACTCAATCGCATCCGTGAGTGCGTTATACGCGCTACCTGCATGGTGACCGTGATCAATGCGACCTGATTCAACCATAAGGAAAAATCCTTTTTCGTTGTTGTCTAACACATCGATCGCTTTAGTGGTCATCTCAGTCAATGATGGTTCACCTGCAACGTCATTAGCGCGATCGGTTTCGTATTGCATGTGTGACTCATTAAACAAACCAAATAGATGCTTTGTGTTAGCTGCATCCACTGCGTCAAAGCCAGTTTTATCCATAACATAAACGCCGTTGGCGTAAATATCTCGCCACTCTTGAGTCAGATCACGTGCGTCAGTGCGATCACCTTCCACTTCGCTGACGGCGTCAGCACTGTTAAATGCGGCGTCTTTGGGTAAAAAGTGACGACGACCGCCACCCATAACCACTTCAAGTCCGTCAACGTCAACGCCTTCGAAGCGTGCTTCTAAGTTACTTTCGAAGTGAACCAGTTGATCAGCAATATCTGTACACCCAGCAGCTACTGCAGCTTCTGGCATATCTGATACATCTTCCCAGTTACGGTCAGCTGATTTTGCATAGGTTGCTGCGGGCGTAGCATGGGTAATACGAGCGGTAGAAATAATACCCGTTGCTATGCCTTTAATCTCAGCTAATTCTAATGCGGTAGACACCTCATTACCTGCAACCGTCGTGCACTCACCGCGTTCAATATCCTCATTGACGCCGATTACACCTACATCGGTTTTGAGACCAGATATCATTGCTGTCATCGTACCTGCTGAATCTGGCGTTTGCGCATCAACATTGTAGGTTTTAACAAGCGCGGTATGCTGGAAAGACTCGAAGCTTAAGTAGCCTTCTTCGCCCGGATTGCCAGCCTGTTGCCCCTGTAAAATGCGTGCAGCGGTCAGCGTCGAAACACCCATGCCATCGCCAACAAATAAAATTACGTTTTTGGCTTTAAATTGATTATTTGTTTGTAATTTTGTGGCTAATTTGGTTTGTGCATCGGTATACCAACTGCTGTCAGTTTGATAAGTAGGTACGACGTCAGCGTGCAGCGCAGTGGAAACAGCGAATGCGAGTGCACTGGCTGTTGCGATCCAGTTTTTTTTCATGCTTATTATCCCGAATTTGATGTGCTTTGGGTTGTTTTTGCTACTGGTGAGCCCAGTAACCGCAGAGCTAGGGTAAGGGAGTCATATGAATTATCGCTGACACTTTTTTGACAAATTGGTGACGTTAATAGGGCATTACTGTGGCAAATTTTTTAACGAATGATCAACGAGTGGAATAGCAGCGCACGAAAACAGCAAAGTTGTGGGTGTATTCTTAGCCGTAAATATACCCATAAGGTTGCTCAGATGAAGGTAAATTTAGCGTGAAGGATGGCCTGAGCCTATGCTTGATTCTCTGCTTTTCTGCGCTTGAAAAAGGGATGTTCTGTTAGTTCTATTTTGTCTTGGGTTACCTTCAGAATACTGCCTTGATCGTACCAATCCCCTAATACTATACGCTTAGCGGGTAAGCCATTTACATTGAAATTATGAATAGCGGGGCGATGAGTGTGCCCATGTATCAAACGTTGCACGTTGAAACGCTGCATAGTGTCTTCTACTTCCTGCTGGGTGACGTCCATGATTTCCGTGCTTAGCTGCTTTTGATTTTCTTTGCTTGCAGCTCGTCCGTTATCCGCTATTTTCTGACGAGTGGACAAAGGCAGGCATAGTACTAATCTTGGCCACCACCAACCTCGGGCTTTGCGTCGGAATTTTTGATAGGCCACGTCTCGGGTACAGAGTTCGTCACCGTGGGTTATTAAGGTTGGTATGCCATATAAATCAACGACAACCTGTTCAGGTAAAAGCGAAAACCCAGCTTGGGTAGCAAAACGCTGGCGTATTAAAAAATCACGATTACCATGAATAAAATAAATCTTAACCCCGCTGTCAGCCACCCGTTTAAACTCCCGGGCGATTGCTTGGTTAAAAGGGGTTTGATTGTCATCACCTATCCAGACTTCGAACAGATCACCCAACACGTATAACGCATCAGCTTGAAGAGCGTCGTGCTGCAAAAACTGAAACAAACATTGACTAATGTCTTCGCGTTCAGCTGACAAGTGTAAATCGGCAATAAAATAGCTAAATGACATACAGTAGGGCTCGATATGAGGCTTATTCAGAATAAATAAGCCTCGATAATGGGATTATTCGCTTATTTCAACTTTTTGAATAACCACATCTTCAACAGGTACATCTTGATGATAACCTGAGTTACCTGTTTTCACGTCTTTGATTTTGTTTACCACGTCCATACCGTCAGTCACTTTGGCAAATACACAGTAACCCCAACCGTCGCCAGATTCGCTGCGGAAGTTTAAGAAGCTGTTGTTCGCCACATTGATGAAAAACTGTGAGCTAGCTGAATGAGGCTCGTTTGTGCGTGCCATTGCTAACGTACCAATTTCGTTGGCCAAACCGTTGTTTGCTTCGTTTTTGATGGTCGCTTTAGTTGTTTTTTGCTCCATACCCGGCTCAAATCCGCCGCCTTGAACCATAAAACCATCAATAACACGATGGAAAATGGTGTTGTCGTAGAAACCTTCTTTAGCATAACTTAGAAAGTTAGCAACGGTTTCAGGCGCCTTGTCTGTGAAAAGCTCGATGCTTACCGCACCGTAATTAGTATGAATTGTGACCATTATAATGCCCTCAGATAAACCATAAAAATAAAAGTACGTCATTCTAACGTAAAGCGAAGCGCTTTTTAAGCAGTTGATTCATATTGATTAATGCGAGGTGGGTGACTCAGTGATAGAATCGGTCTTTGGGTGTGCATTCGCGCGCCAATTTATAGACTCATTTATTATCAATAGGAAGCCGGTTAATGCTGCACATATACAACACACTGACTCGACAAAAAGAGCTTTTCACGCCTTTACATGAATCGAAAGTAGGGTTGTACGTGTGCGGTATCACAGTGTACGACTTGTCACACATGGGACACGCTAGAACGTACTTGAGTTTTGACTTGATGGTACGTTTTTTACGTCACAAAGGGTACGAAGTGAATTACGTACGTAATATCACCGATATCGACGACAAAATTATTCAGCGCGCTAATGACAATAATGAAACCACCAGTGAATTAACTGCGCGTACCATTGCCATGATGCATGAAGACTTTGCTGCCATTAACTTGCTGCCTCCTGATATTGAGCCTCGTGTTACCACTCATATGCCTGAAATTATCGCCATCATCGAACGTTTAATCGCTAACGGCCATGCCTATCAAGCTAAGTCCGGCGATGTGTTGTTCGACGTCAGTTCCTACCGTGATTACGGTAAGTTGAGCAAACAAGATTTAGAGCAACTCAATATGGGATCGCGTGTGGATGTCGATAACGACAAAGACGACCCCATGGACTTTGTACTATGGAAGTCGGTTAAACCAGGCGAGCCAAGTTGGGCATCACCTTGGGGAAAAGGTCGCCCAGGCTGGCATATCGAGTGTTCTGCCATGAATCAAAAACACTTGGGTGAGCATTTTGATATACACGGTGGTGGCTCTGATTTGATTTTTCCACACCATGAGAATGAAGTCGCTCAGTCATGCTGTGCTTATAACACTCCTTACGTAAATTACTGGGTGCACACCGGTATGGTACAAGTGGATAGTGAGAAAATGTCTAAATCCCTTGGCAACTTTTTCACTTTACGTGATGTACTGAAGCAACATGATTCAGAAACCTTACGTTACTTCTTAATGTCTGCCCATTACAGAAGCCAGTTGAGTTACTCTGAGGACAATATCACTCAGGCGCGCAGTGCGCTTGAACGCTTATATACCGCCTTACGTGACGTGAATGCCAATATTCAAGTTGATATGCAAAGTGGTGACTACCTCGCCCGTTTTGATAAAGCAATGGACGATGACTTTAACACCCCTGAAGCCATGGCGGTTTTATTTGATGTTGCCAAAGAGTTAAATAAAGCTAAGGCAGAAGAGCAAAGCGGGCACAGCCGAGCAAGTGATTTGGCAGGCATTCTACTGAATCTAGGTAAGGTGCTGGGTATTTTACAGCGCAGCCCAAGCGAATATTTGCAGGGTGATCAGCAAGACGCAGATGAAGTGGCCGAAATTGAAGCTTTGATTAAAGCCCGTAACGACGCCCGCGCCGCGAAAGACTGGCCAGCAGCCGATGCAGCTAGAGACGGCTTAAATGCACTGAATATTATTCTTGAAGATGGCCCAAGTGGCACCACTTGGCGCAAAGGTTAGCACTTTTTCGTAACCTAGATGACACATTCAAGGCCAGCTAATTAGCTGGCCTTTTTATTGCGAAGGCTTTAGCTAGACTCTTCCTTGGCAAGGTGCTGCGCAAGAATGTAAAATAAGATTGTGCAAACGACTCATCATAGAGCTCAGACCAAAATCTCTTGGTAAACGCCGCTTTTTTTACAATGCGAGAATTCGCGAGGCCTCTTGTTAATTTTAGGGTAAAAAGGCCAAAGCATGCGCTTCTTGCATTAATAAAAAGCTCCATCAGATATAAATGTGGGTAGGGGCTTCATTACTGTATTTATATACAGGTTGGTTGCTTCTTCCGGTAAACAGCAAGATCCCGGAATTTTTCGTGTTCCATAACTATAAAACATAAATTCGGAAAAAAAACAACCTGTACAACAAGTTACGGTGTATGCTAAAAAAGATAGGTGGACAAAGAAGGAAGGTTTCCGTGATTGCATCCGCGTATTAAACATGGAAACTTTCCGGATATTTATATTGTTAGCTGCTTAAAAGGATTCCCGTGAACAATATGGATGTTTTTAATCTGATTGCGTTGGAAGTTTTTCATCTAAGTTTAGAGTCATTTCCAATCCCAGTTGATACTAGTAGGAAGAAAATTGCAGAATCCGTTTCAGGATATTTAGAAATAATAGAGTCGAAAGCTGATGAGAAAATTCTTGAAGATCAAGTTGGCTATACTGTTTGGTGGCTTAGAGATGAGCAATTTATAACATTAAAACGCGAAGCACTAAATGGTAGTTTTTCTGCATCCCTTACACAAAAGGGACTGAATGCAGTAAATTCAAACCCTCAAGCGCTGGAAACTAAGAAATCCTTTAGAGAACTATTCTATCAAGGTTTGGCAAACCTACCGTTCACAGTGGCATCTGGAACAATGGTAGAATTTTTTAAAAGCAGCGGCTAACAAGAGACTATGGTATCAATAGCTAATTTATAGCCTTTGGCGTTTCCCTCATGAAACCGTCCCTTAGCATCGAATTAAGATAACGACCGTCGTTCTAATGCAGGCAAGATAGCTTACATAGGCACCCATAATAAAAAATCGCAAAGATAGTCTCTAGTTTCATGTGGAAATTATCCATATAACAGTTACGGTACTTTTGATTTGACTGATTGAAGGCTTTTAGTGGAACAGTGAGTGCTGTAGAACGAAAACGGTGAGTGAGGTCAGTTTTTAGACAGACGTAAACGGTACAATCTATGCGTGTGAATCACCAATTTAATTATGGGTGTCACCATAAGCTAATGGCACTCACAAGGATGCGACGAGGTATTCGAATCAGCGTGCTAGTAAGTGGTTTTTAACCATAAAAGCCACTGATCGAAGGCCAGATATAGGCTTTATCAAGTGAAATTAAGCGCTTTATGTTTGTAAGGCCTTCTTGGGTTTTATCCTTTCATTGGCCTCACGTCAGGCCGTTATCAATGATCTTCAATATGGTGGCATTAAAATGCTCGGCCATCGCAATAACGGCTTCTTCTCTATCTTGCTTAACAATCGCATCGGCTATTTTTTGGTGGCGATTGACCATGGCGTCATGCTCCGCTCTGTCTGACAAGGTTCGCCAGCCTTTGGGGTAAAACTCGATCATGGCTGAAGTCAAAGATGACACTAAAATTGGATAAAGAGGATTGCGCGAAGCTTTAGCAATCGTTCCGTGAAACTCGAGATCGGTTTGGGTCATTAAAGTGGGGGCGTTTTCTGATTCACGCATCACGTTAACTAAGTACAGCAGTCTATCAGCATCTTGCTGTGTTCGATGAATGGCGGCTAATTCTACAGAGCGTGCCTCAACTGTGCGCCTTGCATCCCATACTTGTTGTGTCGACATTTGTTCGGTATGCATGGCTTGGCTCATCATCAGTGCAATGACACTGCCTTCCATTTTTCGTACTCGCGCTCTGCGCCCAGCACCTACTTCGATAATATGCATTGCGGCTAACACTTTAAACGCTTCGCGCACTACTGTGCGGCTCACTCCTAGTTTTTCACTTAACTCTCGCTCACTCAAAATAGGATCGCCGACTTTAAGGTGGTTCTCGCGAATATATTTAATTAAGTCATTTACTGCACTTTCCACCAAGGTTTGTGGAGCAGCGCTATTTTTTTCCTGCGAGTTAGTCATCAAAGGTTCTTAATACAAAGTACGTGAAATCAGCGCGTTAAGCTGAGTATTTAAACGAATTTAAATCATAACTCTGTGTTACTTATTCCACAATATTTAAATTTCGGTGTTATAACTATTGACTAACCTATCATACCAGTTTACATTGCAAACCATACCTGTTAACACATTTTTAACGATTGGTGTGCTGTAGATGTGTTGTCAGCCTGATACTTAGCGCCTTGGCGCGGTAAGGCTTAAAAGGGCCAATGAAGTCTCTGACAATGAAAAGCTGAATAGTAGGAAACAACGATGAATCAATTCTTAGTGAGTAAACGAACTATTTTACGTAGCGCTATCGTAGCTGCCTTAGGGGCAGGGTGCGTGGCTCAGGCCAATGCTGTTGAAGAAGAAGCGACAGCGAAGGGTCAAAAGCAATCCCAAGGGATTGAAGAAATTTTGATCACCGCGCGCAAACGCACAGAAAGCTTACAAGAGACGCCTTTGTCAGTGATTGCCTTCGGTTCAGAGGCTCTTGAGCAGCAAAATGTTACGAATCTAACAGACTTAAATACGAAGTTGCCTAACGCCAGTATTGGTGGTTCGGGCGGATTAGGCGGCACCAATGCGGTGTTCTCTATTCGTGGTTTAGGTACAGCGCGAAATGCAGTAACCCAAGAGCAACCAGTGGCCTTGTACATAGATGATGCATACTACGGGCGCAGCGACGGAGCCTTACTCAGCGTGTTAGACGTGGAAAGAGTAGAGGTTTTGCGCGGGCCGCAGGGGACCTTGTTTGGTAGAAACGCCACAGGTGGTGCCATTCGATATATCACCAAGAAACCCCATGACACTTTTGAGGCAAAAGTTAAAGCCTCAATCGGCTCGTTTAACCGCACTAGCATTTTAGGGGATGTGAACTTACCCGTATCAGATGACTCAGCATTAAAATTGACTGTCGCATCAACCACAAGTGATGGCTATGTTGAAAATAAAGCCGGTGGCCATGACGTAGGCGATGAAGACACGCGCATTTTCCGTGCGCAGTGGTTAACTCAAGCCACAGATGATATCGAAATTTTGGTATCAGGAGACTACAGCAAAACCGATACTCATGGTGCACCAAGCGTGACATTGGCAATAAACCCTGATTCCCCGCTAGTCCAAGAAGAGGCTGCAGCAGGGGTTGATGCCACATTAGTGCCGGTGAGTGATTACTACGAAACCTATGCAACCGGAGAGAATTTTAACGACACCGAAAGTGTCGGGGCTTCGATTACGGTTAATTGGGCCATGCAGAGCATGGATTTTATCTCCTCTACCAATTACCGAAACGTCGATATCTATTTAGCTTACGATACCGACGGAACGCCAGCGTCATTATTTGAGCAAATTGCAGATCGAGACATCACTATGTTCTCACAAGAATTCCGTTTCTCGGGCTTGGCGCTTGATGAGCGAATGCAGTGGACCGCAGGGGTGTTCTACTACGAGGAAGAAGCATCTGACATTCGTGATGTGCTGACGACAATGAATGCCAGACCCGCTGATGCGGCCAATACTCGTGGGACGACTCGCGTGGTTGATCCGGTGGAAACCACCAGCATGGCGATTTTTGCACAGATGACTTATGACGTGACAGATGACTTCTCGGTGACGACAGGATTGCGCTATACAGAAGACGAAAAAGACATTTTTGCTTCAGAGCGCGCGTTCACCAGCACCGAGTTCATTACCGCAACAGACAACAATACTTGGGATGCTGTCACCGGGCGCATCAGCGCTGAATATCAAATGAGTGACGAAGTGTTTGCTTTTGCATCGTTCGCCAGAGGCTATCGTGCGGGAAGTTTTAACGACCGTATTCGCACCAACTTGGATAACAACGGTGTTGAGCCCTACGATGAAGAAATTCTCGATAACATCGAAACAGGGATCCGCAGTGATTTACTTGATGGTACGCTGCGATTGAACCTAACTGCCTTCTTCAGTGATTATCAAGATCTGCAACTCACAGCCCCAGTGCAGAATTCAGTGCCCATTCGTACTTTGGTGCAAAATGCCGGTCAGGCTGAAATCAAAGGCCTTGAAGGCGAATTTATCTGGCTTCCCGCTGATAACTTTCGGATTGATGGGGCATTTGGTTACTTAGATTTCGAGTTTACTGAGGTGGACCCAGGTATTACTCAAATCACCACTGACAGTGAAGCGGCGAGGGCACCAAAGTACTCATTTACTATTGGTGCGCAGTATAACCTTTATATCGAAAACGGCAGTGAAGTACTCATTCGCGCTGATTACGGCTGGAAAGATGATTACAAAACCATAGTTGATGACAACCTGCAAATTATACAAGAAGCATTTGGTTTATTGGGGCTGAATGTGAGCTACATCACGGATGATTGGCGGGTCAGTGTGTACGGCACAAACCTAACCGACGAAGAATATGCCCTAGGGGGACTTGGGTTTGTGGAATCCGGAGGTGCTCAGGGTTTCGACCAAATCGAACCGGGTCGCCCACGTGAGTTCGGTGTGTCTTTTCAGTACCAATGGTAACTAAGGAACACATACGTCTCATGTTGGGTGAGGCTTGTTTAGATTACGGGAGCGCACATTATGCCTGCTTTACATCGTTGCAATAATATTGCTGATCTTCGCTTACGAGCGAAGTCTAAATTACCCGCCCCTATGTTTCATTACATAGATGGCGGGGCTGATGATGAATGGACTATGCGCCGTAATACAGATGCCTTTGATGATTTACAATTGATGCCTAATTACTTACGTAACATTGAGCAAATTGACCTTAATACCAAGGTGTTGGGTACTCAATTGGCATTGCCTTACTTTTTGGCCCCTACGGGTATGTCACGCTTGTTTCATCATGAAAAAGAATATGCTGCATGCAAGGCTGCCGATCAGCACGGCACCATGTACAGTTTGTCGACGCTATCTACGACAAGCCTTGAAGACATAGCGACATGCACCCCCAGTGCTAAAATGTTCCAGATTTATATTCTTAAAGATCGTGAATTAACCAGAGAGTTTGTACAGCGCTGCAAAGCCAGTGGTTATCAAGCGCTGTGTTTAACCGTGGATACCATGGTGGCGGGTAATCGTGAACGCGATTTAGTTAATGGCATGACGATGCCACCGCGGATCACCCCAGCGAACTTTTTTAGTTATGGCACGAGTTTTTCGTGGCTATTTAACTTACTAAAAGATCCTAACTTTACCCTTGAGAATGTGGCGCACCGAGTTGATGCTTTAGATAAAGGCGCCATGGCTTTAATTGATTACGTAAATAGTCAGTTCGACCGCACCGTCACATGGGAGGATGCGGCCTGGTTAGCCGAGCAGTGGGACGGCCCATTTGTCATTAAAGGTGTGCAATCTCCGGCGGATGCCCAAAAAGCCGTAGAGATTGGCGCGACTGCTCTGATGGTTTCAAATCATGGTGGCAGGCAGCTTGAAGGAGTGCCTGCCCCCGTGGATTGCATTGCGCCCATACGTGACAAAATTGGTGACCAGCTTGAGCTAATCGTTGATGGCGGCATTCGCCGAGGTACACACATCATTAAGGCGTTAGCCAGTGGTGCGAATGCTTGTTCTATTGGTAGACCTTATTTATATGGTTTAGCCGCGGGCGGCCAAAAAGGGGTGGATAGAGCCATGAATATTCTCACCTCAGAGTTACATCGCTCGATGACTTTACTCGGTGTGTCTTGTGTCTCTGAGTTGTCAGAAAAACACCTTATTCCGCTCAATAAGCGCTCACGTTAACTTTCATTTTATTGTGGATGACAATGCTAAAAAATATATCTAGTAAGTTTGGCCCAGGTATTTTATTTGCTGCAAGCTCAGTTGGCACTTCGCACTTGGTGCAGTCGACACGAGCAGGAGCGGAGTTTGGCTTTACCCTTGCGCTCCTGATCCTATTTACCTGTTTACTCAAGTACCCCGCTTTCCGCTTTGGTACTGACTATGCCGTTGCAACCGGAAAAACCCTAATTGACGCATATTTTAAGCAAGGCCGTAGCAGCGTCTTTGTTTACATCATTGAAGTGCTTGCGACTATGTTTATCGCTGCCTCTGCTGTGACGGTAGTGTGCGCAGGCTTAATAAGCAGTGTGCTGGCAATTGATGTGTCGATAAAGGTTGTCTCTATTGGGGTTCTGCTATTTTGTGTCGCGATTTTATTGGGGGGCAGTTACGCACGCTTCGAGAAGATCACGACATTTTTTGTTTCCTTATTTATGGTGTTAATTTGCATCGCAGTGGCTTTGGCGGTAGGCAAAGCGGATATTTCGTCTGTTAATTTGTTGCCTGCGGTTGAATTTGAACAAAGTAATATTCTTTTTATTATTGCTGTTGCGGGTTGGATGCCAACAGTTGTAGGGGCTTCGGTGTGGCAATCTCTCTGGGTTTGCGCCAAATCAAAGCAACTTGGGCGCCCATTAACGGCTGCTGAAGCGCGATTCGATTTTAACCTCGGTTACATTCTTACCGTTGGACTGGCGTTTGGTTTTTTACTGCTTGGTGCACTGTTGCTGTATGCTAAAAACGTTACCGTCGCCGAAGGAGCAACGTCTTTTGCGACTCAGCTAATCAGTATATTTACCCAGTCTATCGGCTCCTACGCATATTTTATCATCGCCATTGCTGCGATCGCGGTAATGATTTCAACTTTACTGACCATTCTTGATGCCAGCCCTCGTGCTGCAGGCTCAGTGTTTGCACTACTTAAAAATGGTTCTGAAACGACACAAAGTGCGCCACAATCTATGCATGCACAAATCATCGACACGGTTGAGCATGAATCTCATTACTATCGCACGTTTCTGATTATTCAGTGCATTGGCTGTAGCCTAGTGATTTTGTTTTTTATGAGCTCATTCAAGGTATTTATCGATTTTGCGACCAGTGTTGCGTTTCTCACTGCCCCTATTATCGCGTTTATGAATCACAAAGCGATAGTCTCTGCTGAGGTCGCAACCGCTGCTCGACCGAGTCAATTAATGCGCTATTGGAGCCTGACTGGCATCACGGTTATGGCGCTATTCGGTTTGGTTTACATCAACTTTGGTTTATTAGGCTAATTGCCAGTGCTATTTAGCAAACGAGGTTTCAATATGAAAAACAGTTATCACCCATTATCACGCCGCCGTTTTTTACAGCTTGCTGCTGCATCTTCCACCTCACTTGCGTTTGGCGGTGTCGGAGCGTATCCGATGGCCGCACCTAATGGCGTAGCAACCAATAAAGATTGGCATCAGGGCGAGCTTAAGCACTTGATCCCGCTCGTGAATCATCATCAGATGTTAATTAAAACATCCTTTGAGAAGCCGTTAGATTTCACGCCTTTGCTACGTGTTGACGATAAAATAATAATGGGCAAGAGAACCGATACCTTAGGGCGATTTTGGCAATTTTTTGTCACAGATTTACAAGCCGATCAACAATATGAATTGCAGTTAACTAACGCCAGCAAAGAAACGATTACTGATTCTTGGCCGTTGAAAACCTTTCCTGCACCAGACGCCGAGCCCGAAAGTTTACGTATATTCGCCTTTACCTGCGCTGGCGGTAATGAAGATGTGGCGTTTCCTGACGGCACGCATTTTTTCCAGAGTTTAGCGGTAAGACAAGCGTTGTTTAAACGCGGACTCTCGTTTAATCCAGATGTGGTGATATCAAACGGTGATCATATTTACTGGGATCAACGTTCAGCGTTTATGCGCCCCGACCACAAACCTGAGTTTCGCGAACCTTGGTTAAAGGCTTTTGAAGAATATGGCTATATGGATCGTGACAAACCTGTTTTAGGTACAGAAAATGAATCGATTTTGACTGGTATTGTGGATGCGCAGATTGCCGATTTGTATGGTGTGACGTTTCGCTCGGTTCCCGTGTTTATGTTAACGGATGACCACGATATGTTTGAGAATGATGATGCAACGGAAGATTTAATTACCTTGCCACCCGATCCGCATATGTTGGACTCGGCACGTACTACTCAGAGTTTGTACTACCCAGAATTTTTGCCTGATGATACGCGTCCAGTAAAACTATCAGGCAGTAATAACGCCGACAGGCTCAGTGGGTTGTCGGAAAATTTCGGTACGTTGCGTTACGGCTCACTGTTTGAGGGCTTGTTATACGATACTAAACGTTTTAGTACCATTGATGGGGCAAACGCCCAGGTTATCCCCTTGGAAGCAGAGCACTGGTTGGCGCAGCGCAACGCGTCAGATGATGTGCAGCATTTAGCACATATTCCATCGACGCCGATTGGCTGGTCGGCGGGTAAGTGGGGAGAGTGGTATCCAGATGTATTGCAAGCCAATGGCAAGTTAGGAAAGCAAACCCCAAAACCCTATTGGCCAGAAGGATGGTGGTTGCAGCACCAACGTATCTTAACCAGTATTCACAAGCAAACGGACCGTGCGCCGGTGATAATGTCTGGTGATTTACACGCGTTTTCTTGTGGAAAAATACGTACCAGTGGCGAACTAGACTTTAGTGACAACCCTATTAACACGATGTGTGTCGGCACGGTGGGTAGTTCAGATCCGGTGTTTGCTTCTTGGTATAGAAAGGTTGGCCCGCAAATTCCAACGGATATGGAGCTAGAAAACTTGTTCCCGCCGTTAGAGAAAAACGGGTTTTCAATTATTGACGTCACACCTGAGAAAATCACCGTTAATATGTTCGCGTGGCGTCAACCTGAGTCATTTGATGCGATTGAAACGATGGAACCTTTTTTCAGTTATGACATTGCCCGACCTAAAGCCAACGCAAAAGCTTAACTCAAACAATACGCTCTTATAGGGGAAATATATTTGCTGTTATCAGTGTGTATTTATACCAAGATTAATAAGCCCAGATTAATAAGAGCGCATTAACAAGAGCGAATTGATGCGCGCATCTCAGAATGCGCCCAGCGGTTTTTGTGAGTAAGTAAACCACTCGCACTTAGGTGCGAGTCACGTCAACCATGATTTTTAGCTTCTGACCAGGCTGGAGATATTTTTCCGGATTAATTTGATTCCAACGTTGTATATCAGACACATTCACCTTGAACTTGTTAGCAATTCTAGCCAGCGAATCACCACCGCGAACCGTGTAGGTGAGGGTACGCATCACCGCGTCACTGCGCTGCTTTTTTCCTTTACCATCTAACCAAATAACGAGTTCTTTGCCAGGGCGAAGTGTGTCCCGAGGGGCCATGCCGTTCCACTTGGCTAAGCTGCGCATATTGACCTTATACTTGCGGCTGATATCCCACATGGTGTCACCACTTTTTACCTTGTGTTTTACCTGATAGGTGCCGCTTTTGTGCTTAGATTGAGTGTCGGCTAAACGTTGGTCTTGGGATAATGAATAGAAATCCAGCGATTTTAACGCCACTGGAATAACCAGATATTCACCCGCGCGGATCATATTTCCCTTCAATTCGTTTACTTGACTGATGATATCAGGCGTCGTGTGGTATTGATGGGCCAATTTAAGTAGGCTGTCGCCGCTTTTTATTTTATGGCGTACCCAGTTCAAGCGCTCTTTGGTATCCGTTGCTGCGAGCGCTTCACTAAATGCATCTACTTTGTCCACTGGGACCAATAGCTTAAATGGACCCTCTGGATCCGTTGCCCAGCGGTTATAGCCAGGGTTCAAAGCGTGCAGTTCTTCCACGGTTAACCCAGCCATGTCAGCGGCCAGTGCGAGGTCAATCTGCGAACCCACATCGACCACATCGGTCACTTTGCTATTTTCAATCACCGGCCAGCTAAACGCGTACTTTTCTGAATTACGCAGAATGTCCGCTAGTGCCAGCAGCTTAGGGACATATGCACGGGTTTCTCTTGGTAAGTCTAACGCCCAATATTCCGTGCTTTTACCGGCTTTTTTGTTCTTTTTAATCGCACGCATTACTCTGCCTTCACCGCTGTTGTATGCTGCAAGGGCGTGTAGCCAGTTGCCGTCAAACATCTCGTTGAGGTAAGTAAGGTAGGCAATAGCCCCATCCGTTGACGCCATTACGTCTCGACGTCCGTCGTACCACCATGTTTGCTTCATGCCAAAACGTTTGCCCGTCGCAGGGACAAATTGCCACATGCCTGCCGCGCGTCCATGGGAATAAGCAAAGGGGTCAAAAGCGCTTTCCACTATGGGCAATAAGGCCAATTCCAGCGGGATGTTTTGCTTTTCTAAGCGTTCAACAATGAGGTACAAAAACGGCTTAGCGCGCTTAGCCACTCGTTGCATGTAAGAGGGATGCTTTAAATACCAATTACGCTGGCTGGCAATACGACTATTATCAGCAAAATCAAATGCAAGGTTTTGGCTGATATGCTGCCATACATCCACCGCGGCTATATCTTGCGGGACAGGTTCTGGCTCTATGACGACTTCCACTTCTTCTTCAGGGTGCGTAATAGGAATGGTGCCTTCGTCTGCGGCTTCGCAATCATATTCATCTTGCGCTAACTCACCTGATTGTTGGCAGGAATGAGCGATTTGTTGCGCTATTTCATGTTCTTGCTCGATTTGCTCAGCAATATCAGGATGGTTTTCCATCATCTGACAAGCCGGTAGTAGCGTCACAAGAGACATACACAGCAGGGTTTTTAAGCGCACTAAGCGTTCCTTTTTAATAGTTTTCGTTTTTAAAAGTTATCTTTCCATGCTCTGAGCGAGGCAAACACCGCTTCAGGGGTGGCCAACGCTTGTCCGGCAAAATGCTCGGCACGTTGCTGTACTTCCTTGTTATTGGTGCGCAAAAACGGGTTAATGGCTTTTTGCTGACCAATGGTTGACGGCAACGTAGGTTTTAAATCAACTCTCTGAGATTCCGCCCAGCCTTTATAGTTCAATAGCGCCTCGTTATTTGGCTCTGCTGCCTGAGCGAACTTTATATTCGCTAAGGTGTACTCGTGGGTGCAGTAAACCTGTGTGTCATCATCTAGGCTCATTAATCGACTCAAAGATTGATACATCTGACGTGGTGTGCCTTCAAACAGTCTGCCACATCCAGCAGAAAAAAGTGTATCACCGCAGAACAATCCGCATGGACCCACATACGCTATGTGATCCAACGTATGCCCCGGTACTTCAATAACATTGAGGCTTATACCCAAAGAGGCTAATTCAATGTTGTCACCGTCAGTCAGGCGTTGGTTGATGGCTTGAATATTTGGGTTGGTAGGCCCGAACACGTTAATGTCGCCAAAGGCCTCAAGTAAATCGCTCAATCCACCTGTGTGATCGCTATGATGATGGGTGATGAGTATGTCGGTTAATTGCAGGTTATTACGTTTACAGTACCTAATAACCGGTTTTGCATCACCTGGATCAACCACTGCGCAGGTTTCACCATTGGTTAAGCACCAAATGTAATTATCCTCGAATGCTTTAATTGGTTTAATTTTTAGGGACGGCATGACGATCTCCAGTGACAACAGTGATAAAACACGTGTAAAGTAATCCGACATTATACATATTCGAATTGTTAGTGCATGCACTAGTCTTACCTTGCTCACTATGTAAGGTGTAATATGTTGTTATGCCATTGGTAAAAATAGGTCGTTATTTAATTGATGAAACCCGCGTTACTTGACACTAAACCACGTTACCCGCGTTCTTGGCAGGCGTTGCCTTACGGTCGTGAGCGAAAAGCCATTGTAGAGTCAGAACTAGATAGTATTACCCAACAATTTTTTGGTTATCATTTGGTAAAAGTAGGCAATTTGAGTAGTGAACTGACGCTGTCTAAATGTTCAATTAAACACTGTGTCAATATGGTGGCCAAAGAGCACGAGCACGCCACTATGCGCTCATTATCGCGAAACATGGCGCTAAAAGAGAGTAGTGTCGACGGATTCGTATTGGCTCATGAACTTGATTTTGCCCAAGATCCACATCAGATTTTACGAGAAATAGACCGAGCCATCATGCCTGATGGCGATTTGGTTATTGTTGGCTTCAATCCCTTGAGTTTGACTGGGTTACGTAAATTGTTTTGGTTTAATCGCCAGAGTTTATTGCACGAAGCACGTTTTTTCAGTGTGCCGAGGATCAAAGATTGGCTACATTTGCTGGGTTTTGAAGTCACTCAGGTAAAGTATCGGCCGTACTCAAAACTATTTACCGCTCGTCCAGACAACTTAATTGTTCGCTGGTGTCAGCGCTTCTTACCTCATTTGGCCAGTGTATATATTATTGTGGCTAAAAAGCGCACGGTTCCGTTATCGCCGATTAAACCCAAATGGCAGCTTCAACCTAAATTTAGTGCCGTAGGAGCAAGTATTCGCGCGGGTGGTTTGAATAGTGAGAAACCGCAAAACTAAAAAACCTGCGCTAAGTTTGTGACGTAGGCAGGTTTTGATTTTTGAATTGCAAACAGTGTGTTATTTGACTTTCATACCTGCTTGAGCACCTTCATGGGGCTCCATTATCCACAGATCTTTACCGCCGGGGCCGGCTGCCAATACCATACCTTCAGATAATCCAAAGCGCATTTTACGTGGTGCTAAGTTAGCGACCATAACGGTGTGTTTACCAATTAAATCTTCTGGCTGATAGGCTGATTTAATGCCCGCGAATACCTGACGGGTTTCTCCGCCTAAATCGAGCTCTAAGCGCAGTAACTTGTCAGCTTTTTCCACGTGTTCAGCGACTACTATCTTAGCGATACGTAAATCAATTTTGGCGAAATCATCAAATTCTATGGTCTCGCTAATAGGATCCTTTGCCAATGGGCTATTAGGATCAATAGTAACGGTTGGTGCTAAGTTTTCTTTAGAATCGTCAACCATAGCATTGACCTTTTCCATATCCACACGCTGCATTAAGGCTTTAAATTTATTGATCTCATGGCCAGTTAATATGCTTTGAGCACTTGTCCAGTTAAGATCGTCGTTTAAAAATGCCTCAGCTTGCTCGGCTAATTTAGGTACCACAGGCTTTAAATAGACCATTAGGATGCGGAACAAGTTAATGCCGAGTGAACAAACATCATGGGTGAAAGCCTGTTTGCTTTCATCTTTAATGGTGACCCAAGGGGCATTGGTATCAATGAACTGATTGGCTTTGTCGGCCAAAGCCATAATCTCGCGAACGGCTTTATGATATTGACGCTCTTCAAATGCTTGGCTGATGCTAGCTTGGGCGTTTTGAAATTCAGCCACTAATTCTGGTTCTAGTACGTTATCGGACAACTTACCGTCAAAGCGCTTAGTAATAAAGCTCGCGCATCGGCTGGCAATATTCACCACTTTGCCCACTAGATCAGAATTTACTTTTTGTGCGAAATCTTCGAAGTTAAGATCAATGTCACTGACGTTGGCCCCCAGTTTTGACGCAAAATAGTAACGAAGATACTCAGGGTTTAAGTGATCTAAATAGGTGCGGCCTTTAATAAACGTCCCTTTAGATTTAGACATTTTGGCGCCATTAACGGTGACAAAACCATGCACATTCACGCCAGTCGGTTTTCTGAACCCTGCGCCTTCAAGCATGGCCGGCCAGAACAGGCAATGGAAATAGGTGATGTCTTTACCGATGAAATGATAAAGCTCAGCAGTGGAGTCAGCGGCCCAATATTCGTCAAAGTTAACGCCAGTGCGATCACACAGGTTTTTAAAGCTCGCCATATAACCTACAGGTGCATCGACCCATACGTAGAAGAATTTGTTAGGCGCCCCGGGTATTTCAAAACCAAAATAAGGCGCATCTCGACTGATATCCCATTGTTGCAAGCCTTTTTCAAACCATTCCTCAAGCTTGTTGGTAATTTCACTTTGTAGAGCATCGCTTTTTAACCAAGTGTGCAGCATGTCGGAAAACTGCGGTAAATCGAAGAAAAAGTGCTCTGAGTCTTTTAACACAGGTGTTGCGCCAGAGACGACTGAACGGGGATTTTTCATTTCCGTTGGGTCGTATGTTGCACCACAGCTGTCACAACTGTCGCCGTTTTGATCGTCCGTTCCACAGCTAGGGCACGTACCTTTAACAAAGCGGTCAGGCAAGAACATGTTCTTTTCAGGATCGTATAACTGGCTGATCGTGCGCTTGGAAATATAACCAGCGTCATTTAATCGATTATAAATTAACTCAGAGAGCTCTTTGTTTTCGTCACTGTGTGTAACGTGGTAATTGTCGTATTCAACGAAGAAGTCGAGCAAGTCTTGATGGTGTTCTTCACGGGTGCGGGCCACCATTTCTTCAGGCGTAATGCCAAGCTCTTGGGCTTTAAGCATAACCGGCGTACCATGTGCATCGTCGGCACAGACACTGTATATTTCGTGGCCACACATTCGTTGAAAACGCGTCCATATATCCGTTTGGATATGCTCTAAAAGGTGACCCAAGTGAATCGAACCATTTGCATAGGGGAGGGCGCTAGTAACAAGAATTTTACGTGGTTGTGACGACATGTTTAGTTTGGTTTCTTCGTTTAATTAAAAAGGCCGCAAATGGTATCTAAATTAAGGCACTATTGCATTAGGTAAAAGCTACCTTGCGCCAATTTCATTGTTATTTATTAGGAGTGTCATGTTATTTAATCGGTCTAAGCCTGAGCAAAAAGTGCGACAGCTCATTTCAAAACTACTCGCTACGGCGTTTAACCTCAGCGAAAAGCAAGTTGGATCTTGGCTAACAATATCCTCACATGATGTGTTGATCTGCTTGCCATTTGCAGCGGGACAGTTGCATGGTGTTTTAGAGCAGCAAATTCGCGCTGCATCGAGTGAGCAGAATGTGACGCTAGGACACATCGTGTTCGAAACCGCGATACAGGCCTCACCTACAAAGGTGAGTAAAGTGAGCAAGATTAAAAATATTGTTGCTATAGCATCAGGCAAGGGCGGCGTGGGTAAATCGACGACCAGTGTGAATATTGCGTATGCCCTGATGGCTCAAGGTGCAAAAGTGGGCTTGTTAGATGCGGATATCTACGGGCCATCTATCCCTATCATGTTGGGCAATACGGAATCGACGCCTGCCTCCCGTGATGATAAAACCATAGTGCCTTTTGCTGCCCATGGTTTGGTGGCAAGTTCGATTGGTTATTTTGTGCCGGCAGAAAATGCCACGGTTTGGCGCGGCCCTATGGCCAGCAAAGCTCTGGAACAGTTACTGCGTGAAACGGACTGGCCAGAGTTAGATTATCTCATTGTCGATATGCCCCCAGGCACAGGGGATATACAGCTGACACTTGCTCAACAGATACCGGTGAGTGCCGCGGTGATTGTCACCACACCCCAAGACCTAGCCGTGGCCGATGCAAGCAAAGGTATCGCCATGTTTAATAAAGTATCTGTCCCTGTGCTTGGTTTGATTGAAAATATGAGCCTGTATATTTGCCCGAAATGCGGTCATCAGGAACATATTTTTGCGCAAAATGGGGGAGTTGAATTGGCCAAGCGCAATAATGTGCCCTTGTTAGGGCAATTACCTCTGAACATCAAAATTCGTCAGCATACAGATAGTGGTACACCTCTTTTGGTATCCGAACCTGAGGATCCACTTAGTCAAACATATATGCAGTGCGCTTTGGCGATCTCAAAGCAACTGTATTTGAATGGCTTGTCAGACTTACGCATACAAAATGTTTAAAAACGTTGAACATACCGCGCTGGCTACGCATAATTGCGCGGTTATTTATCTAAAACCCTACTACTGAGTTCAAAAATTATGCGTTTGTGCGACAAAGACATCTTGACCCACCTTAAAAACGGCAAAATCAAAATTTTACCTGAGCCTGATTATGCTGAAATAAGTGGCGTAACCGTCGACATTCGCTTAGGCAATAAATTTCGGGTCTTTAATGAACACCAGGCACCGTATATCGACTTAAGTGGGCCTAAAGCTGAAGTGCAAGCTGCGCTTAATACTGTGATGAGCGATGAAATTAGCGTGGGTCCAGACAAATCGTTTTTTCTACACCCTGGTGAGCTAGCTCTTGCGGTGACGCTTGAGTCAGTGACGCTACCCGGAAATATTGTTGGTTGGTTAGATGGGCGCTCTTCATTAGCACGTTTAGGCTTGATGGTGCACGTCACTGCGCATCGCATCGACCCTGGTTGGTCAGGTAATATTGTATTGGAATTTTTCAATAGCGGTAAATTGCCCTTAGCATTAAAACCGGGTATGAAAATTGGCGCACTGAGCTTCGAAGTGATGTCGGACTTCGCAGACAAGCCATATAACGCGCGTGTGGATGCTAAGTATAAGAACCAAGAAGGCGCAACTGCTAGCCGCATCAGCGGTGATGATAAAACTGATGAACAATAACGTTTGTCAAAAATGGTGTTAGTGCTTTGCTAATGCCACCAAATTCATCGCTGGGTGTTAGTGGGGATAAACCATAGGCATTTAGTGCAATCCGGTTAGCCATCACCCTTGTTCACCTACTTGTGCCCGTATCGCGCCAGGGCTCATGCCAAGCACTCGTTTAAACGCCTTTGAGAATGATGACTCGTTGTCATATCCGCAGGCTAATGCAGCGTGTAGCGTAGAGACATTCTCGTCAGCAAGCATCCGATAGGCCATACCTAAGCGCCACTGAGTCACATATTCCATGGGGGATTGCTGCATAACGGTTTTGAATAGGAGGTTAAACGCCGCCCGGGACATAAAACATTGCTGAGCAAGTAACTCAATCGTCCATTTTTTATCCGGAGCACAGTGTATTGCCTGCATAGCCGCGGCTAATTTTGGATGAACCGTTGCGGCCAGTACTCCGGTGTCAGTGGGCAAATGTTGACGGAAAATAATCGCTAAAATTGCCTCAGCAATTCTGCCCATAATCAGCTCAGAGCCTTTATTTTCATGGCGAGACTCATCCAATAACGCATACAACAAATAGTGCAGGCCAGTAGGTGTCCCCTCCAATGATTGACTTTTAATGATCACAGCATGGGGTAAATGTGTGGTGATACTGCTAATCAAAGGGTGGTTGTGACTAAAGTACCCGCAAACAAGGCCCGTGGAATTTACGTCTGGCCCGTTAGCGTAATTTTGTGATGGAGTGCTGTTAATCACAGCAGAGGTCTGGCTATCGCTGCTGATTACGTGGCCGGTATCGCTAGGGAATAGCACTATGTCACCTTGGGACAACTGCGTAATCTCATCGCTCCCGGGTAGGGTTAAAAAGCAGTTACCGTGGCTTACAACGTGAAAATTCATATATTGCGTACCTGACGTATCTATTGCCCAACTGCCACAATATTGGCCATTGTGAAAGATAGTGGCGGATACTTTAAAAGTGGCAAATAACTGATTTAATACATCCATAGACGTTCTGACATAACCTTTAGTTTTACAGACATAGTGATGAAAGGCACCACTACCTATACTTTCCCTCGTTGACTACATCAGTCCCTGAACATTCAAATCGAGGAAATAAAAATGAAAAATCTATTCACCCTAAAATCTCTCTTTACTGCCGTAGCTATCAGCGTCTCTAGCCTAAGTTTTGCGGGCGTTGATACACAAACCGACAGTAACGATGTTATTTTAGCCGGTCACGATGCGGTAGCCTATTTTACCCAAAACAAACCTGTACTGGGTAAATCAGAATTTACTGCTGTACATAACGACGCGATATATCGCTTCAGTAGCGCGGCTAATCGTGATGCGTTTAACAGCAACCCTGAAAAATACGCTCCTGCGTACGGTGGGTTTTGTGCTTTTGGCACAACGTTTGGTAAAAAATTCGAAATCGATGGCAAGGCTTTCGAAATCGTTGATGGTAAACTTTACGTCAACAAAAACCTTGACGTTTATCAAGCATGGAAAAAAGACATTCCTAAGCATTTAGTTGAAGCACAAGAGCAGTGGCCGACCATTGAATTCACGCCGAGTGCACAGCTTTAATTGAGCTTTTGGCAAACACTATTCAGATAAACTAGAATCCCATTTTATGGGGTTTTAGTTTATCTGTGGCGGGTGCATAAAATAACCTCATGGCATTTTTCTAACGCAAGCAAAAGGCAAGGCCGATCACCATTTTTGATCCGTTACAGGGATTGACCGGAAGCAAGCGTAAGTTCATTCACATTAAAAATGCGCGCATGGGTGTATTTGTTGAATATAAATATCCAGGGGAAGAGAAAACAGCACTAAAGGACAGCGATTTGTTTAACAAATAGGCGAACAGTCAAATCAAAGCGTATTTCTCATTGCAAAATATCCAAACTCCCGTAATATTCGGCACCTCGGTCGGTGTGTAGCGCAGCTTGGTAGCGCACTTCGCTGGGGGCGAAGGGGTCGTAGGTTCGAATCCTATCACACCGACCATTTCTAAACGCTTTCAGCACTACTTGGCTAAATACAGCCTCTTGTTAATACCTTCATATATCACTCACCTAATTCTCTGATGTAATGGCTTTATAAAGCCATGCTTGTTGCTGTTTAAAAAGACTGTAAATTGATTTTTCTTTGGCTATTTAAGGCTGAATCATTTGGTAAATATTCATCACTGGTTTACCTATAGCAGTTGAATTGCCGGGTTGTATTCTATGCACCTAACAAAGGTAAAGTTTTGATACTGTGATATTTAAGTGCCAACGTGAGGCAATGTGCTAAGGCTGCAGTATTCATATTACCAGTCAAAGCAATCACAATGGCTCTTTTACCCTCATAGATGAATTCGTCAGGGTAAATTTCGCGAAAGGTTTCCACTAAAACCGACTGGCAATGGAAATAGACTTTGATGTGCTCCGGCTCCTTGTTTTTCCAGTCAATTCGAACGGTGCTGCCGCCTTTTGTGCGATAGCTGGGCTCGTTCCATTTAAGTGACTCTTCCACTTCCCCCAAGGCATTTTCTTTGGCCACTGCAAATATTAAGTTGCGGATTGTCCTGAAATGCTGAGCCGCTGTTAATGGGTATGTGTCTAATTTGTCGTAAATTTCTGTTTTCATTTTTATGACCATTTCGATTTTAGCGGTTTATCCTGCATCATCCGGTTATATGACGTGCAATTATTACCAGAGTCCAGAGTTGTTTAAACAAGATATCTATGTACCGATTAATACAGCGGAGGTAGTTAATGAATACGTATGTAGCACGCTATCGATACAGTACTACTCAGGTTATCATTTGTGATTAAATTGTTAACACACTAAGCTGTGTTTTTCATGGATATGTGCGCATGCATAGTCAGTGAAATAGCAGTTTTATTCTTGGAAGTAGCCGCCATGTATAATCTCACAGCATTAACACACATTAAAAAACGCGTAATCTCTATCATTCTGATTGCGACAGGGCTAGCGGCCTGCACAGCGCAAACAAACTCTCAGGTTGTGCACCACATACAGGACGGGGCTGAAACGGTGAAAGGGATTAATGCACAACATGGTAAGCCAGTGGTCTATCAAGTATTTACCCGTTTATTTGGCAACACCAATACTAGGAATAAACCTTGGGGCACGATAGAAGAGAATGGTGTCGGAAAATTCAGTGATTTTACTGATGTTTCGCTGAAAAGTATTAAAGAACTGGGTGTCAGTCACATTTGGTACACGGGAGTGCCGCACCATGACGTGATAGCTGATTACACAGAGTTCGGTATTAGTCAGGACGACCCTGATGTGGTGAAGGGACGAGCGGGCTCCCCCTATGCGGTTAAGGATTATTATTCCGTTAACCCCGATCTAGCGGATGATCCAGCGAATCGACTCCATGAATTCGAAGCACTCATTCAGCGAACCCATGACAATGGCATGCAGGTGATCATTGATATTGTACCCAATCATGTGGCGCGTAATTATCAGTCTATCGCTAAACCTGAAGGGCGAGCTGATTTTGGTGAAAATGACGATACGTCGGTTGAATACGCCAAAGACAATAATTTTTACTATGTGGTCGGGCGAGACTTCAGTGTGCCCCTAGCAGCCAAGGGGTATAAACCCCTTGGCGGTGAGTCGCATCCACTGGCGGATGGTAAGTTTATTGAGTCGCCAGCAAAGTGGACCGGAAATGGTTCGCGTAAAGCCCAGCCTGATGCAAATGATTGGTATGAAACAGTAAAAGTAAATTATGGTATAAAGCCCGACGGCAGTTATGATTTTGACCGTTTACCCGATAATTATCGTAATAAAAGTAGCGCTATACACGCGCGTTTTTGGGCAGACAAATCGGTGCCAGATTCATGGCGAAAATTTCGTGATATTACTCAGTATTGGTTAGCCAAGGGCGTGGATGGCTTTCGCTATGACATGGCTGAAATGGTACCGGTTGAATTTTGGAGTTACCTTAACTCACATATTAAGCAAAGCAACCCTAACGCGTTTTTGTTAGCTGAAGTGTACAACCCCGATAAATATCGAGATTATATAGCCTTAGGCAAAATGGATTATCTATATGACAAAGTCGGTTTTTACGACAGTTTAAAAGCGGTAATGCAAGGACAGTCGCCAACCTCGGCGCTCGTTAATGCACAAGCGACGGTGCTTGATATTGAACAGCATATGTTGCATTTTCTTGAAAATCACGACGAGCAGCGTATCGCCAGCCCAGAGTTTGCCGGTAATAGTGAAATAGGCAAACCTGCTTTGGTTGTATCTGCGCTCATTAGTCGCTCGCCGACGCTACTTTATTTTGCCCAGGAGTTAGGTGAGGACGGCAGTGAGAACATGGGATTTGGGGCGCAGTCACGTACCACAATTTTTGATTATGCAGGGGTGCCAACTCATCAACGCTGGATGAATCAAGGTAAATTTGATGGTGGTGGATTAACCCTGCAAGAAACTGAGTTAAGAGAATATTACCGTAAAGTGCTGGGTATTAGCGCTAGCCAAAGTGCAATGTTAGGGGCGTATCAGGATTTACATCAGGTGAATATTGCCCATAAAAAGGGTTACGACCAACAGCTGTATTCGTTCAGTCGTTTTAATGAAACACAAAAAATGCTCGTGGTAAGCAATTTTGCAACCAGCCCAAAAAACTTCGAATTACAGATACCAAAAGCATTAATTGGCCAATGGGGATTACCTGATGGACAATACCCTATGGCAGATTTGCTCAGCGGGCAGACGAAGACAATGTTAGTTGAAAATCAAAATGGTCATATATCAATGGGGTTAGGATCGTTACAATCTGTGGTTCTTAATCTCGTTGATTAGTCAGCGATGGTATTTTCACACACAGTTTAAGCGGGAAAAGGCAGATTTTAATGATTAAGTGGCTAGATTGCAGGTTAGGACGTTTACTCGCAGTACTTGTTATGGCGGGGGTATTATTGTCCTTAAGTGGTTGTGACAGTGCTGTTCCTCGGGCATCAACTGCGGCACAAAATGTATCTGTGTTACCTTATCCTTTTTTGATCCCAGGGCTTGAACGAGAGCGTACAGTACGTTTATATTTGCCACCAAAATATGCCACTGAAACGCGATCCTATCCGGTAATTTACATGCATGACGGGCAAAACTTGTTTGATAATGCAAGCGCGTTTGCTGATGAGTGGCGCGTGGATGAAAGCCTGAATGCTTTAGCGAAAACATCAGGGCGTGAATTCATTGTGGTGGGCATCGACAATGGTGTCGATTTTCGGATGAATGAACTCAGCCCGTGGCCAAATAAACGTTTTGGCGAAGCCCAAGGTAAAGCGTATATGGAATTGATTGTGGAGGTGGTGAAACCTTATATCGACACGAATTACCGTACCCTTAGTGATGCTAATAATACCGCGATTATGGGAAGCTCTATGGGGGGACTAATATCTCACTACGCAGTTCACAATTACCCCGATGTGTTCGGTAAAGCGGGAATATTTTCCCCGTCTTACTGGTATTCTCAAGATGTATTTAGCGATACAAAATTACACAGAAGCAAAGATGCCGCTCGACTCTATGTTTTATACGGAAGCGAAGAAGGTGATGGAATGATCTCTGATGCAGATAAAATGCAACGCCTAATTAAACAGCAAGGTCATCCTCGGGTAAATATGGAATTTATAACTGTGCCTGGTGGTCAGCATAATGAAAAATTATGGGGACAATCTTTCACCGATGCAGTTAAGTGGTTGTTTGAAATTCACTGAGTGGAAACGCCTGTAACGGACTAATTAATAAGATATTATGATTAAAACACACTTTTCAATTGGACGAAAAATGCTTATTCGCTTATCTACATTTTGCCTGTTTTTCTGGGCGTGTATGGCGCTCAGCGCTGAATATATTTCCCATGAACTTAAAGGGCAGGTGCTGCACATTCAGACCGATGAAGGGCCGCTTACCGTTACGGCACAGTCGCCCAATGCATTCGAGGTGTTTTATCAGCCAGCAGATGTGCAGCAGTTACCTTCTTTTGCGATTGATGGAATAGCTCAACCCGCAGATTTAACGGTACAAGATAATGACGCGGTATTGGTTTTTCATACTGAAAATATCCGCGCTGAAATTAATAAAAAGCCGCTACGTATTCGTTATTATCAGGGAGATAAATTGTTGTTGGCGGAACACAACGGCTTGTTTATTGACGACAAACAACGTGGTTTTAGTTTTGACTTACAAACCGGTGAGAAGCTACTCGGTGGTGGTGAGCGCATTGTCGGTATGGACCGACGAGGTCAACGTTTTCCGCTGTATAACAAAGCACATTATGGCTACACCACACAATCAAAACAGATGTATTTTGGTTTACCAGCAGTGATGTCGAGCAACAAGTATATTTTAATATTCGATAACTCCGCCAGTGGTTATATGGATTTAGGTGCCACATCGTCCGATGAAATGCGTTTTGAAGCCATGGGCGGCAGAACAAGTTATATCGTCGTGGCGGGCGACACGTATCCTAAGTTAATTGAACATTATGTTGATGTAACCGGCAAACAGCCATTACCCCCACGCTGGGCTTTAGGCAGTTTTGCTTCACGTTTCGGTTACCGCAGCGAGCAAGAGGTGCGTGACACAGTCAAGTTGTATCAGGAATCAGGCTTTGGATTAGATGCCATCGTACTGGATTTATATTGGTTTGGGGCTGATATAAAAGGGCATATGGGGAACCTCGATTGGGATACAAAAGCCTTTCCGACTCCGGTGAAAATGATAGCTGACTTGCGTAAAGAAGGGGTGAAAACGATTTTGATCACCGAACCCTTTATTCTGTCGTCATCAAAAAAATGGCAAGACGCGGTCAATAATAATGCATTGGCGCTGGATAACGACGGTAAGCCTTACCAATTCGATTTTTATTTTGGCAATACAGGTTTAATTGATGTATTCGATCAAGGTGCTCGTGATTGGTTTAACCAGACCTATAGTGAATTATTCAAACAAGGTGTTGCGGGCTGGTGGGGCGACTTAGGTGAGCCTGAAGTACATCCAAGTGATATGTTGCACAACGTCAATGGTATTAATGCCACGGGTGATGAAATTCATAATGTTTACGGACATAAATGGGCAGAGCAGGTTTATCAACATCAGCTTTCGCTGGCACCGAAAACACGTCCATTTATTATGATGCGCTCGGGATTTGTTGGTTCCCAGCGTTACGGCATGATCCCATGGACAGGAGATGTTAGCCGGTCATGGGACGGGTTAAAACCTCAGGTTGAGTTATCATTGCAAATGGGTTTGTTCGGTCTTGGTTATACTCACTCTGATTTGGGTGGCTTTGCCGGTGGGGAAGTGTTCGACCCGCAAATGTACATACGATGGTTGCAATACGGTGTGTTTCAACCCGTTTTCAGGCCTCATGCTCAAGATAATATCGCCCCAGAGCCGGTTTATCATAAAGGTAAAACCAAAGATATTTTGCGTTCGTATGTTGAGTTACGCTATGCCATGTTGCCTTACAACTATTCATTGGCATTTGAGAATAGTTTGACCGGTATGCCGCTTATGCGCCCTATGTTTTTCGAAGACGAAAGCGATCTAAGTTTAATTGATGAGAAGGAGCAATATTTTTGGGGCGATGCTTTGCTGGTAAAGCCCATCACCAGTGCGAACATGAAAGAAGTGAGTATCAAACTGCCGAAAGGGGCTTGGTTTAATTTTTGGAGCGATGAGCGTTATGATGGAAGTCAAACAATCACCCAAGTGACGGATATTAAGCTATTACCGGTATTCGCACGAGCTGGCGCCATTATACCTATGACGCTGCCTGTTCTAAGTACTGACAACTATTCTACCCAGTCTTTGGATTTGCATTATTACGCGGATCATAGTGTGCCAAAATCGAGTGCTGTTATGTACAACGATGATGGTAAGAATCGACATTCAATACGTGACGGATCATTCGAGACACTGACGTTTTCTGCGGATCGTGAAATACATACACAAAGTGGTACCGATAAACTCGCTTTTCGTTTAAGCACAAAGGGTGATTTCAAGGGCATACCTAGCAGTCGAATGATCACCTTGTGGGTGCATAATTGGCCTCAGGGGGTAAATCAAGTGTTGGTAGGCGAAAAAGCATTAAGCTTAATCGAAGATAAAACCGAATTTTTAAATGCTGATCGCGGTGCGAGATGGGACAGTGAGACAAACACCTTAGAAATAAAATTCAGCTGGCAAAAGGACGCCATGGTGAGCGTGCAGTAGGCACATTTTAGCTGTTTAAACCAAGCAGGTGGAAGGCACGATATTGCGCGACTAAGCTGATATACACATGTCATGTACTAGGGGGAAGTTACTGCTTTGTAAATCAATATCTTGAATAATTGAATAGCTTATTTAAGTTGGTAATTTTCGTTGGCTGCGTTATGTTAATTCTATACTATCTTGACGCTGTGTTCATGTGACACGTTACTGAACCAATGTGAGTTTGATTTTTGCGCTATCGAAACGGACTTTTATTCGCTCTCATCCTGTTATTCAGCCAAGTAGGCATCGTTAATGGTAAACCTACTTTAAAGGCATGTGGACATCACGATTATGCACCTTGGAATTGGTTGCAAGACGATAAAATCGTTGGTGTATGTGCCGAAGTTGCATCTGAGCTTTTTGGACGTTTAGGTTATCAGGTTGAACTAACTTACGTCGGCCCTTGGAAGCGTTGCCAACAAATGATTGAATCAGGGGAGGTTGACCTTAATATTTGCTCATTCAGTAACGACCAGCGAAAGCGCTACTCCGTCTTTTCTCAAACACCAATGGCGTCGAATGAAAACGCATTATTTATGCGTAAAGGAGATTACTTTGATTATACGGGACTTGATTCATTAGACGATAAGTTTGTTGGTTTAGTAAGAGGTGTAAGTTTGGGGAATGAGATAGACATTCATCTGCAGCAAAAAAGTCACGTTATCCGAGCAGAAAATTATCATCGATTATTTGCCATGCTCAAACTTAAAAGAATTGATGCGGTTATTATCGGTCGGCAATCTGGGCAACATTTGCTTAACTTATATGGACTGAATACTGATATTGTTGCGGCAACGACTCCATTAGTAAAAGGTGATTTATATTTTTCCATGTCTAAACAATCGTCTTACATTACATTACATCACTTAACGACATAGAGAGCGCACTCCAATCACCCCAGTATCGAGTATGGCTTGCGAGTTTGTTAGCGAGATATTCTGCTAAACATAAAGCGTTCATTCAAAGAAGTAAGCCTGTGATTGATAACACATCAAATGCTGACGTGAACCGAACACAGTGAAAAATATCGATTAGTCGGCTGTACTCAAATATCCTTATTTACGTATTCTTATACACATCAGTACTGGTGCTAGTCAGAAGTAGTGTTATATATTGCTTTTACAATACACATATCAAATTGGGTTATGGTTAAAATAATTATTTTAGCGGCGCTGTGTTTCGCTGCATTTAAGTACGTAGGGGAACTTAAAGCGCAATCAAACGACCCAGCCAACACGCCCGTTCGTCAAACAACCATTGAGTCTCGGACTGATTATTCTCCGGGAAGAAAATCGATACGTAAACCCGCACCTACTGTCATGAACTTTCGTTGTGATGGCCGTCAGTATTGCGGGCAAATGACATCCCGCGCTGAAGCTGAGTACTTCCTTCAGCATTGTCCGCATACTCGTATGGACGGCGACGATGACGGTATTCCTTGTGAAAATGACAATCGGTTTAAGTGAAATATGTAATTTTCGCTAGTAAACTGCAGGTTATCAACGATATAACCTGTAAAAATTCAAAAATTAGTGCTTTATTCTCCGCATTATTAGATATTCTTTGTGTATAAAAAATATACAAGATGCGGTTGCAATTGATCAGCACACAAACGCATAGGTAATGGACATGGATGCATTTGTGGTCAAAATGGCAGAGTTCATTAAGGTGGAGATGGTCACTGATCTTGCACACGATTTTGAACATGTAAGAAGGGTAGTGCGCAATGCCACGCAATTGTGTAGCGCCGAAAAAGCGAATGAATGGGTAGTAATGCCTGCGGTTTGGTTGCATGACTGCCTGACACTAGCGAAAGATCACCCTAAGCGATCATCTAGTTCGATTATGGCGGCAGACAAAGCATTGGTTTTTTTAGCAAAGATTGACTACCCAGCTGAACATTTTGATCATATACATCATGCTATTGTGGCTCACAGTTACAGTGCCGATATTACGCCTAAGAGTTTAGAAGCGTGTGTGGTTCAAGATGCCGACCGACTCGATGCAATTGGTGCCGTTGGCATAGCCCGCTGTTTACAAGTGGGAAGTGCATTACAGCGCAGACTGTATGAACCTGATGATCCTTTCGCGTTATACCGAGAGGTTGATGATGCACAGTTTACCCTAGACCATTTTTATCAAAAGTTGTTAAAGATTGAAGAGACGATGCATACGGATGAAGCAAAGCGAGAAGCACGCATTCGCACTGACTTTATGCATCACTTTATCCGCCAAATTAGACAAGAAATAAATTTTTAATAAGCGGCATTATTCAGGCTATCGGTCACTGTAGTATAGATTTGTTACCATTTTGAATAGGGTCTATGCTTAACTTTAACAACATTATTCAAATTTTGGATCGTGTTTAAGAATAAAAATAATGTGTTCGAACATTCTAAAAGGAGCGTTAGTATGTGTCAGTTGTTTATAGCAGCAGAAGCTGAGTTATGGTTAAGTAAAACAAAGTCACTACGTATTGAAGGGGTCGTCACCTCTATTCGGTTGGAAAATTTCTTTTGGGATGTATTAACCGAAATTGCCTTTCGCGATGATATGTCTGTTAATCAACTTATCACTAAATTGTACTTTGAATCTCAGGAAGCAGAGTTAGACTTAAGTAATTTTACCTCATTTTTACGTGTATGTTGCAGTCGTTATTTATCACTGGTTGCCGATGGCGAATTAAGTCGTTGTGAGAAAACGCCCATGAAAAAAGATGGGATCGAGTTGCTTCTATCAAAAGAGAACCAACGTACTCAAGCGAGACGCCGTTGCTTTACCAGAGAACCTTCCATTTAGGGACTCGATTATGTTCGCTATTGTCGTTCTAGTGATACCGAACATCGAGCTTTGATTTCGGTTGTTACATCCCTGAACAGTCAATATTTGCTGACAAAACGCCTTGTTGGTTTCCAAAACAAAAACCCGCTATATCTGGTTCTTATCGATAAATACTTTATTATATTCGTGTTCACGTTGCCCGTTTACGGTTAACAAACTGCATAATTTTAAAGGTAATTCATGACTGCACAGTATACATATTCAATCGGCACCCCTGGAACCCCCTGGAGCGAATCAGAAAAACAGCAATGGTACGAAAATCAGGTTATTAAGCGTAGCTATCTAAATGAAGTCGTTGTGCATATCGATAGTCTGCGTCCAGAGTTTAATGTCGAGCAATATGGAACGCTAGAGTATAACGCCGGACGTTACCCACTTTATGTGATATCCACCAAGGAGTTTAACGCGCAAAAACCAACCGTGTTAATCACTGGTGGAGTACATGGTTATGAAACCAGTGGCGTTCAAGGCGCGCTGCGATTCGCTATGCAATATGCAACGGACTACCAAGACGATTTTAATCTGCTGATTGCCCCGTGCATCAGTCCTTGGGGTTATGAAACCATCAATCGCTGGAACCCGATGGCGATTGATCCGAATCGCTCATTCGTACCACAAAGTTTATCTCCTGAGGCGGCACAAATAATGGCCTATGTGAGCAAGTTAGGAATGTCAATTACTGCTCACATCGATTTACATGAAACTACTGACACTGATAACAGTGAATTTAGACCTGCATTGTCAGCGCGCGATGGTATTTTTCAAGATAATTGGCAGATCCCAGATGGGTTTTACACAGTGGGTGATGCACAAAACCCGCAAGAAACATTTCAGCGTGCTGTGATTGAAAGTGTTGAAAAGGTCACTCATATTGCATTACCGGATGAAGCAGGTAAGTTAATTGGCTCGACGATGACCCAGCACGGTGTAATTAATTACGCTTTGAAAGATTTAGGTTTATGCGCCGGCTTTTCAAATGCTAGCTATACCACAACCACAGAAGTCTATCCGGACAGCGTTAATGCTACACCTGAAGAGTGTATTTTAGCGCAAGTTGCAGCGGTGACTGGTGCGTTAAACTATTTGCGTGAGCAAAAGCTATAGGCTGATTTACGCTAAGTACAAGGTCTTGATTGAGTGTTGAACAAACAGCCTATATGTGAACTGTTTGTTCAAGCTAGACTATTCTAAAAAGCTTGGGTCTCGGTCTTCTAACATGGCATACAAAGGCTGAAAATTGCCCCAAGTGACTAGTTCTGAACCGTTCGCAGCGCGAGTTTTCAAGGCAATGTCATGCTCAATCAGTGTTAGTGAACCCGCCGCTTGTGCGAGCAATTGACTCTGGCAACAGCTATCCATCAAGATGAAGTTCGCTACTGCGGCATCAACAGATGACCCCACTGTAATCAACCCGTGATTCTGCAAGATCACTGCGCAGTGCTGCGCTAATGATTCAGCTATCATATCACCTTCGTCTTTATCCGCTACCACACCTGTGAAAGTTGAAAAAAGCCCCTGGTTTTCGTAAAAAATGCAAGCATCTTGCGAAATAGGCTTTAACAGCTGACCTAGGCAAGAAAACGCACGACCATATTTTGTGTGGGCGTGGGCAACCGCATTTACATCAGGACGAGCCATATGCACCCGAGAGTGTATTGCAAAAGCGGCATTGTTGACGGCATGTGCGCCCTCTACAATATTTCCGTTATGATCGATGCGAACCAAATCTGTCGCTTTAATCATTTTGAAATGAACACCTAAAGGGTTTACCCAAAAAGTGTCTGGCTCTATGCAATCGCGCAATGTGATATGACCCGCAAGTCCTTCATCAAAGTGATGTAAGGCAAATGCGCGAAAACCGGCAGCCAAACGCTGTTTTTCATACTGGCGTTGTTGTTCTTTATTCGTAAATTTAGGCGGCATGGGGATTCTAAATTTACTTGCTCCAATGGCCATGTGCTGTGCATCTAGTTGGTTGTTCTCAATCATTCGTTACTCGACTATTTTAATAAATTGACACCAGTCTATGATTTCTTACAATGAATACGAATGATGAATAGTAATCTTTAGGTATTAATATGCTGCATGGTAAAATCGATTTAAATTTGTTTCTTATTCTTGTGGCTGTCTACCAAGAGAGATCTATAACGGCAGCAGGGAAAAAGTTGCATCTTAGTCAGCCAGCGGTAAGCCATGCGTTATCTAGATTGCGGGTAAAATACCAAGATCCATTATTCGTTCGCCATGGGCGAAAAATGCTCCCCACCGCGCGATGTCAAACTATTATGCCCAGAGTGCTAAGTTCAGTGTCTGAACTAGAATCAACATTGCATAATATCGGTGATTTCGATGTTCATCAGTATCAGCGAGAAATGAAATTTGGATTTCGAGATATACTCGAATCACTATTTTTTCCCGAGTTGGCGACTGACTTATTAACCAATACCCCTAACATCACAGTAAATAGTCGTCAGGTCAGTCGAATCGACATGGAGTTTGCCCTTGAAAGCCAAGAGCTGGATATTGTCATCGATGTACTTAGCCCGACCAGTGCTGACATTCACCATACCTTGATTTGCGACGAGCATTTTTCGTTAATTTGTCGCAAAGACCACCCAATATTGTCGGACTTGACCTTAGCAAACTACATCAAAGCAAACCATGCACTGGTAAGCTTTAAAGATTCAGCGGTCAATACGGTCGATATGGCGCTTGCTAAGCATGGCGTAGCGCGCAGCTTTGCTTTGAAATGCGAACACTACTTCGCCGCTACTAGCGTTATTAGTCGCTGCGATATGTTGCTTACTATGCCTAACGCTTATGCCCGTTTACTCAAACAGCAAATGCCAGTAGAGATCGTTCCATTACCATTTGAGGTACCAGTGCTGCCTGTTCATATGTATTGGCATAAACAGGCTGTACATGATCCATTAAACAGTTGGATGCGCACTAAATTATTGAATATAGCAAAGCGGGTGATCCCGTTGCCGCATATCGCCAGTAATCCATTGTCCTAACGCAGGCTTGGTTTATTTTTTCGTATGAATCCCTTACATTTTTGCTGCAATCGTGGGGGATAATTACCGCCGCCAGCGACAAAATGACCAGCTATTGTTATGCATAAAATAGTGTTACTTCATTGCATTTGGCTAATTTATGGTAAATAAGTCGCTTAAATACGCATAAATTTACGATTCAATGAGGTGTAACCGGGCAAATTCCTGTATATTTCGCCATCGTTTTTAAACCCATCACACAAATTCAACATTCAGACGTTACGCTTATCCAGTAATGTCACGGCAACTATTTACACAGATAGCATGTAAACAAGTTGCGTCTATGTTTTTGTCTGCCGAAAGAGAAATTAGTATGAACTTTGCATCATTAGATTTAGCGCCAGAGCTACAGCAAGCCATTGATGCTTGTGGCTACAAAAAAATGACCCCCATTCAACAGCAAGCCATTGTGATTGCACGTCGCGGTCGTGATGTCTTAGCCAGTGCACAAACTGGAACGGGCAAAACAGCCGCATTTGCGGTACCTATTTTGCAGCAGATACTCGATAAGCCAAAGACGACTGCACCGGGAATGCCTCGGGTTGTTATTTTGACGCCCACTCGGGAGTTGGCCGAACAGCTAGCGACAAACATTGCTGGTTACGCGCAATTTACCGATATTTCTGTGTTGGCTTTGTACGGTGGCGTAAAGCTAGGTGGGCAGGCCAGTAAGTTAAAGGCAGGTGTGGATATTGTTATTTCTACTCCTGGACGTTTACTTGAACATATGACGCTAAAAAATGTTGGATTAGCGAAGGTTGAATTTGTTGTGCTTGATGAAGCTGATCGTATGTTGGATATGGGGTTTATAGCTGACGTACGTCAGATGTTAGCCCAGATCACATCAGCACATCAGACCTTGTTGTTTTCAGCGACTATTTCACCAACGGTGAACGAGTTAGCCCACAAATTGCTTAAAAACCATCAGGAAATTCGTGCAACGCAATTGAACAGTGCGGCGGATACTGTGCAGCACGTTATGTATCCTGTTGCGGAAGAAGATAAAATTCGCTTATTTAAGACGTTGTTGGCGGAGCAAAACTGGTATCAAGTATTGGTTTTTACCAGTACTAAAGAACAAGCCGATAAGTTAATGGCAGCTCTTAAAACCAGTAAAATTGACGCTGCGGTGTGTCATGCCGATAAAAGCCAGGGCGCACGTCGCCGCGCAATCGCTGATTTTAAATCGGCAAAGTTACAAGTTTTGATTGCTACCGAAGTCGCTGCTCGCGGTCTAGATATCCAAGGCCTTGATCACGTTGTTAATTACAACCTGCCATACTTGCCTGAAGATTATGTACACCGCATTGGTCGCACGGGCCGTGCAGGGCAGCAAGGTAACGCTATCTCATTTGTGAGCCGTGAAGAAGAGCGAACTGTCGAACGTATAGAGCGTTTAATTAATTGTAAAATCAAACGTATTTCTCGCCCTGACTTTGCATTTAGTAGTCGCGAGTCTTTGCTTAAAACCGTGCGTAAACATAGTAAAAATAGCCGCACTAATAAGGTGTCGCAAACTGTTATCCGTATGGATAAAACAACAGGGGCTAAGGTAAAGCCGAAAGCGAAGCCAAAGGCCAAACGCCCTAGTAAATAAACAATTCTTTAGGCTGTTTATTGTAGCCTGATGCGTTAACTTAAAAAAGCGAGCTTGGGCACTATCCAAGTTCGCTTTTTTGTTTTCGTTAACGATCAATGGCGAGAGTTACCGGTTCTATTCGCCTGGGCTCGATATGGCTTTTTCTGGCTTTTGTTCACGCCCGCGAAAACCTGAAATAACACAGGCTATCAAGACGAACGCAAAGGATATATTTAGTGCGACTAATACGGTTTGCAGTAGTGCAGGGTACTGTTCGGGTAAAATCTGTGCGTCACCAATGTAATGGTGTACCAGCAAATTAACTAAACTCATGCCAACTAAGTTGCCGATTGTTCTGGCTAAATTAAGTGAAGCGGATGCCACTCCAAGTTCCGAACTGTGAACTGCCCCCATAATTGCGTTGTTGTTTGGGGTCGAAAATAGACCAAATCCTATGCCAATAAGCAACAATGAACTGCCGATATACCAAGCTTGTGTGTCGATATCCATTCGACTTAAAATAAAGAAACCGCAAGCGACAATACTGCACCCCAGCGTGGCTAAAAGGCGGGGCTGGACTTTATCGGATAAGCGTCCAGATAAGGGAGCCAGAAAAGCCATAGCCAATGCCTGGAGCAAAATAATCTGCCCTGATTCAGATGGACTAAATCCTTTTACATATTGTAGATATAAACTGAGTAGGAAGGTTAAGGGGTAGTTACTGGCGTACATTAGCAGTGATGTGACAAGTGACATGGAAAATACACGGCTTTCCTTGAACATTTGCACGCGTATTAGTGGCTGATCGCGCTTAGACTGATGCACCACAAAGAGCACCATTGCAATAAGTGCAACGCTCAATAACACAATACCTATGATTGACGGTAGCTGACTCAACCCAAATACCAGACAAGTCGATGCGATTATAAATATACCTGAACCACGCCAATCAAATTTGGCTTTGCGTTCATTTTTCCACTCGCCATGCATGCGTAACTTAATTAACAGCAATAACATAATTACCAATGGGACTTGGAATAAAAATACCGAACGCCATCCCCAAAGTTCTGTTAACCAGCCGCCCACAGCAGGGGCGACGGTTAAACCGATATACACACACGCAGCTGCGATACCCAGGGCAAACCCGCGCTTTTCTGCTGGTGTAACCGAGGTTAGTATGGCAACCCCAGTGCCAAAAATCATGGCCGCAGCCGCGCCTTGCATGAATCGCCAAAATAATAACCATTCCATATTAAAGGCGAGGGCACACATGGTAGAGGAAAGTATATTAAGCACTAGCCCGTAACTATAGATACGCTTACGTCCGTAATTGTCGGCTAATTTACCAAAAGGCAACATCAGTGCTACGTTGGCTAACAGGAATATAGTGGGTAGCCAGCTGACCATTTTGGCATTGGCGTGCAGTTCTGCCGCGAGATCTGGAATGGCAATGTTGACTGATGCCATGCCCAAAGGGCCTATGAATGAGCCTGCGCACACTACAATCAATGCTACGGTGGTCAACGGAAGTTTGGAGAAGTAAGCCATATATATCGCAGATTACGTAAGGAATACCCATGATACCCATTGCTGTCATGACTTTCACTTGGCACTCGATGAATAATCGGCATTTAACAGATTAAGAGGTTAAATAATTTCCCCGTTACCTATTTTAGCCTTGACGCAATACAACCTTCGATGCTCAGACATCTATTTTTAACGCTCGCTGCGACTTTAAAAGTCGGGTTCGCACGTCAATTCTAGCCATGCTTGTGTCACTGGATGATAGAGCCCGAGTGATTGAGCATGTAAATGCAACCGTCGCTCTGATGTGCCGTAAAGATCATCTCCGACTATTGGCATATGTAAACCACGTTCGTGGGCGCAATGTACACGTAATTGGTGAGTTCGCCCGGTTTTTGGATGCAAAAACACTTTGCTGCGCTTTAGTTCCTTGTGTCTTTCTATTATCTGCCAAGTAGTATGAGCTGCCTTGCCCGTCTGTTCACAAACGCATTGACGTGGTCGGTCATAAAAGTCCCCCGTCAAGGGTAAGGTAATTACACCCTCATCTTCTTCTAACAAACCCTCGATAAGTGCCACATAGCGTTTACTTACTTGACGGTTAATAAACTGTTTTTGCAGTATTTTATGAGATGCGGTGGTGAGCGCGATAACCATCAGGCCGGATGTCGACATATCCAAGCGATGTACAATTAATGAGCCTGTCGCTTGGGGAAAGAGTGCCTTTACACGACTAAATACTGAGTCAGCTATATGTTTACCTGGCACTGACAGTAGTTGAGTAGGCTTGTTGACTACGAGCATAGAATCATCTTGATAGATAATATCCATTTTTTTGTCGCTAGCTGTATTTTGCAACAGTAGATTTTCATCTACTTCTAGTCCTAAAAGCATGTGATCCAGTATTGGCTGGCATTTCCCCATACAAGCTGGGTAGAATTGAGTATGTCGTCTTACTTGTGATTTTGGGGATGCGCCCCACCAAAACTCTGCCATAGCCAGTGGCTGTAAATTATGTTTGTAAGCATGATGTAATAGCTTAGGCGCGGCACATTCACCGGCTCCTGCTGGCGGCGTGCGCATAACCGTGTCACTAAATATTGCTGCAAGCGATTTGTGTGCCCCTCGTGCATTTAAAAATTTATATTGCTCGAATATACGGTGCTGAAGCTGGGCTGATAAGGTTTTACGATGCTGTTTAAGTTTGTCTATTTGCTTATCAAACAGGCTTAACGCATTTGTTGCATCATCAACTTGGCGGGTTAATGCTATTTTCAGATGTGCAAAACGCAACTTATCGTCGATACTTTGTTGCGCTAATTGAAGGTGAATCTCGGCACTATATTTAGGATCGGCGGCTTGCAATGCTTCACGCTGCTCTTTACGTTTTGCGCGATTCGTTATGACATGATGACGTTGTGAAGCGAGTTCACTATCGCAGAAAAGTTGAATTTTTGCCAAGCTCGCTTTCAACGCAAGGTATTTGTCATCGCAAAGTAGCACATTCAGCTCTGTCGTTATGTTGTTGATTATCTTTTGTTCAGCATGAAAAAAGCTATCACTAGCTAACATATCGAATACCGGCGGAACAAAGCCGGATAAATGGTTTGTATCGGCTAACTTTCCAGAAAAAGCACTGAGGTACCCCACCTCACCCATGGCATTTTTAACTAACAATACGCCGAACATTTTTCCGATGATTTGCTCGGGATCGCTACTCAAGCCAAAGTTGTGATACCAATCATCTTGGGTCTGCAAATGTTTCTGCAATTCTGCCGCAGCCAATATGCAAAGAGGGTGCGGTTGATAATAAAACGGAAAAGTAAATTTATCAGGCAATGATAGTCCAGATATATCTTCGCAGAACGGAGTAAAACATGATGGAGGAAAAGGATTCATAGTCGACATAAGCTATTGTATTAATGGTTAATTCGGTTAACAGATTGATGGGATGTCATATTTGTGGCATATAGATGTAGAAAGCTTGCTCTAGCAAGCTCTGCAGTTTATCACAGGAATGAAAGGTTAAGTGTGCTGGGATGAATCACTTTGCATTAAATCGATAAATAGTGCATACGAGTCCGTGTTGTTTTTTCGATTACGGCAATAAAGGCGAGTGAATTACACATAGGCGGCACTAGCAAAATGTTATGGGTGTTCCTACGCAATAATAAAAACAAACCCCAAGGTATAAAGATGAATTTATTTGAAAACACATGTATTTTGACAGGGCGATTACTTCTAGGGTTATATTTCATTTTACCTGGGCTGCAGAAAATCGTCAGTTTTGACATGATGAGTCAATATATGACACAGCATAATGTTCCGATGGTTTCGCTATTATTAGTCATTACCATAGTATTACAACTGAGCGCTGGTCTTGCCATTATCGTTGGCTTTAAAGGGCGTCTAGCGGCGTTTATATTAGCTGGCTTGACCTTGGTAATAAGTGTCTTTATGCATAACTTCTGGAACTTACCTGAAGGTGGGGATGTTGCCCATGAAACACAAAATTTCGTCAAAAACATGGCTATTATGGCGGGACTGTTGATTTTAGCTGCTCGTGGTACCGGCCAGTTTAGTTTAGATAACCGCGCTAAGTAACCTCACTGAATTAGGCTATAGGGCTAAAGTCCAGTGCTCGTGAAGTAATGACGGTTCAAGGTTATTTATACATGAGTATTGGCTTTGCTGAGCTATAATTTTTCATAGGTAAAAAATGAATAAAGTTGGTTTAGGTGGAAGTTGTCATTGGTGTACAGAAGCTATTTTTCAGTCGATAGAAGGTGTGATTGATGTGGAACAGGGCTGGATAGCGGCCAAAGCCCCTAATGAAGATTTTAGCGAAGCAGTTGTGGTGCATTTTAATCCCGCTCAGGTTAGCCTGCATAATTTAATCGAAATACATTTGTTATCTCACAGTGCGACGTCTTCACACAATATGCGTGCTAAGTACCGCAGTGCTGTTTATGTGTACAATAAAACGCAGTATACACAAAGCATTAGAATTTTGGCTGAGCTACAAATTCACTTTGCAAACCCTCTGATTACGCAGACTTTGCTATTTGATAAATTTGAAGCATCTGCAACGCATTATCAAAACTATTACAAGAAGGATCCTTCTCGTCCGTTTTGTCAAAATATTATTCAACCAAAACTCGATAAATTGAAACGTTATCTAAATCATAGAAGTTAAAGCATGCCCATTTTCAGGTAGAATTATTTCCCTTAATTTATTTGGATTATATAAATGGATGGCTAAATGTTTTAACTTTTATTTAGGCCATTAAAATAAAAGACATTTTTAATGCACGTCAAAAATGTTAATGATTCACTGAATATTCGATCTGGCTATTAGTATCGGTTTTAATATTTCAATTCTCCCTATGAACTACGTTGTAATGCTCACATTATTCATCTATTTTTAAAAGGCTTAAAATAGGTTTTATTCATCATTAATTAGTAACGATATTGTCTATAAAGCGGATATTGATCAAACAATAGTTTGGATATTTTAATATATGGATAAAGGATTAGTTATGGAAAATACAACATCTAATTTTTACCCTTACTATTCATTAAGACTCTCTTTTATTTCACTTTCTTTATACCTTATCTCACCGCAACTCTGTTATGCCGCACAAGATAAGCAACTGGATGATACAGTTATCCATTCCTATCAAGAGGAGCTCAAACGCCAGCGCAATATGCTACGTGAGCAGGGCGCTCAAATAGCAGAACTAAAACGTATAGTTGATGCCTTAACCAAAGGTCGCCAAGTTAAAACGTTACAACAGGATAAAAAGGCCAGTAAGACAAGCAACACCATAGTGAAACGTGAACAAGTCGTCACTGCTCGTAAAAGTCAGAACGATCAAAGTAAACCGCAGCATACTCCAGACAACCAACCCGTAGGCCAAGCGCCACCCAAAAATGCAAATCCGATAGAAGTTAATGCCATACCGAACGATAATGTCAGTGGCGTACTTACAGGAAAAGGACGGTTAGTCTTGGAGCCTTCAATTGGTTATTCGTATACTGATAACAATCGTGTATTTCTAGATGCATTTTCATTTATACCCGCCCTTGTGGTGGGGTTAATTGATTTACGTGAGATAAAGCGACATAGCTTTATCGGCAGTGTTTCAGCACGGTACGGATTAACTGAGCGTTGGGAAGTTGATCTGAAAATACCGTACATAGGCCGAAATGATAGTCAGCGTTCACGCCCGGTAAGTATCGGTGTTAGTGAAGATGAAATTTTTAATGCAAGCGGTCATGGTCTTGGTGATATTGAGTTGTCAACCCGTTATCAGTTGAACGCGCCTGTCGACGGTGGTCCTATTTATGTTGCTAATTTAGTTGCAACTATACCCACAGGAACAAGCCCTTTTGAAGTAGAGTTCATGCAGTCTACGCCGGGTGCAGTATTTCCGACGGAACTCCCTACAGGCTCAGGTTATGTCAGTATTCAACCAAGCTTAACGGCGATTTACGCTACAGATCCTGGCGTTTTCTTTGGTAATATCAGTTATGGCTACAATATGGATACGGATGAAGATGTGGGAAATGTTGACCCTGGAGACAGCGCAGGAGTTAGCTTTGGGTTGGGTGTATCGTTAAACGAGCGTGCATCAATGAGCCTTAGTTATTCCCACAAGCACGTTTTAAAATCAAAAATTAATGAGATGAAAATTGACGGTAGCCAATTAGATATTGGCCAGCTTATCATTGGTTATTCATTTCGCTATTCTGAGCAGACTAATATTAGCCTTTCCCTTGCGATTGGTGTAACGGATGATGCTCAGGACACCCGCCTAAACTTCAGGTTGCCGGTAACATTTTAGTCTATAGGCAAACTATACCTGCACCATGTTATGACTAACGACGTTTTAACGATCGATTACATAGGTGTCAATAATAACATTTTTGATTAAGATAATTAACGTCCATTGATACTCAGGTTATGTTGAATACTGAATTTTATCTGTCTCTCGGTGTTATTATTGATGAGTTCGCGCATCAAAAAATGTGTTGTACATTTCACTGTGTGCGAAAGCTTGTTGAGCTTGTTCCAAATTTTTGATGGTGATATCAATATTCGTAATTGCTGAAAGCGTTTGGTTGTCTAAAGTGTTTTGTAATACCGTATTGAGGGTATTGTTTGGCAATACAGAACGTAAATTAAACTCGTCTTTGCCTAAAAAATTCAGGTCTTGGGGGGATTGAAAATAAGAATGGGACGTTAACTCTCCGTTTCTAAAGATACTTTTCTGAAAGTTAATATCTACCACAACACCATTACCTAATACAAAACCGCCACGAAGGGAAGAAAGTGTTGAGTCTGTTACTGCTTGCCAATGAGAAAAGTCGCCGATACCAGTGGCCATAACATCCGATTCTTGTTTAGCTTCAACGAGTATAGGCAGTGAGAGCAAAGAACAAATTAATGTTTTATAAAGTATTCTTGGTGTAAGCGAGAGAGAAATATTCATTGGATATCCCTAAACTTAAAAGTCGACACTTGATGGCTGTAAAACGTTGAACAACCCTAAGCTGGCATGGTCAATTGCTAAACCCAAGTTTGCCCGAATCTGATGATCCCATTGTTGGTCATTTATATAGTGATTTGCCGCAATTTCTTTGCGGTCTTGAATGACAAAAAGAATTCTATTCCCCCACATTTCTTCAAATTTGGTTTTCTTTATGGATTTCAAACCAATCGCCGGATCACCCACCAATACCGCATCGTCAGTGCTGCCTTTAATGATGACAAAATGCATGTAACCATTGTTGTTAATGATAGTAATTGCAGGCACTTGTGCACTAGACAGTTGCTGTAAGCTGATCTTGAAACCATTTGCATGATATCCGCGGCGCGACAAATAATGCTTCATGTCTAGCAATGAGAAGCCCTGGTGTTTAATCTTCTCTTGATTACCGTGTTCAAACATATCTTTAAATACATTCAGTTCATTAACTACGTCGTCATAGTGAAATGAAAGTAAGCTAGCAAGTGTCGCAGAGCCACAGCTAAAATCGTATTTTTGCTTATAAATTGTTTTAAATCGTTGCTCAGCAATACTGGATACTTTAATGGAGTATTGCCCGCCAAAACTAACAACACCACCAGAAACTGAACGACAAATTAGTAGTGTTGTTATCAGTATAAAAAGTCTCATATTTACACCTATTCATCCGTTAATTAGGGCTAATAGTGACAGTGATAATGGTTGAGTCTTGGATAATTACATTGTTACCTGTGTTTTGAATAATGGAGAACACGCCAGCTGCTTCGCTGAATGAACCCTGACCTATGCTGTTGCTGCCAGTTACACTGTTCGATGCATAATTGTCCGTGAGTACGGCTTCTAAATGAGTATTATTGGTGATATCGAACACTCCCCCCATTCCTCTTTCCTGTGCTAAATCTTCAAGTAAAACAGGCGATAATTCGTCAATATCGGTTTGTGCTAGCAGATAGCATGGAGTAAACGTTATTAAGGCAAATAGAGTAAATACCTTGGTATTTTTAAATATTTTCTTCATAGCCCGTATCCTTTTTAATAAGTTGCTGACAATGATTGCCAGCAACTTATATTTCCTTTAAATGAAACCTACATAAAAGCTATTACTGCGGGTTTACATTCACATTTCCCTGGAACGATACTTGTTGTTGAGCTAAGGCATTATGGCCAAGGTTCTGAACATTTTGGTTAATACCAGCGGTACCATTAAATGTATCAGACATACTATTGTTGCTGGCAATAGTGGACTGGTTGTCAAAGCTGTAAGTGACATAATTTCCAGTAACTGCGCCGGTTAGGTTTGACTCATTGACACTGTAGGTTGTGGTTGCTACGCCACCGTTGTTGGCTGCGGATGTCCCCCAGCCTTCAGACCAAGCACTGCTATAGTCGCTGTTGTCGCTGTTATCACTATTATCACTGTTGTCTACTGTCGCTGTGCTGCCGCCATTTGCTGATGCTCCACCTTCCGCTGCGTTGGCATAGCTGTTGTCGGAATTATTTGAGTTGTCGCTATTATCACTGTTGTCGCTGTTATCAGAATTATCCGAGTTGTCACTATTATCTGTACTTGCAGTGCTGCCGCCATTTGCAGAAGCTGCTCCCATAGCATTGGCTTGAGCCATACTATTATCACTGTTATCACTGTTATCAACAGATGCGGTGCTGCCACCATTCGCTGCTGCTGAGCCCATTGCACTCGCATTCGCCATACTGTTATCAGAACGATCTGAAGTGGCAGTGCTTCCATTGTTAGCGGCTGCGTCAGTGGCTGACGCATAGCTATTATCGCTATTATCACTGTTATCTGAATTATCGCTGTTGTCTGAATTATCAGAACGATCACTCATGGCTACACTGCCATTGTTTGCAGTGGCCTCAGTACCGGTTGCTGAACTGTTATCACTGCTGTCAGAACTAGAACTGTCGCTATTGTCTGAGTTATCAGAATTGTCGCTGTTATCTGAATTATCCGAGCGATCTGTCATGGCCACACTGCCATTGTTAGCGGCGGTGTCGGTGGCAGAGGCATAGCTACCATCGCTATTATCGCTGCTGTCGGAATTGTCACTGCTATCTGAATTATCAGAGCTGTCGCTATTATCTGAGCGGTCAGACATGGCTATACTGCCATTGTTAGCGGCTGAGTCAGTTGATGCAGCTGAACTTCCGTCAGAGTTATCACTGTTATCCGAGTCATCGCTGTTATCAGAGTTGTCGCTGTTATCAGAATTATCCGAGCGGTCAGACATAGCTAAGCTACCGTTGTTAGCCGCAGAATCAGTTGATGCAGCAGAGCTACCGTCGCTGTTATCGCTGTTATCTGAATCGTCGCTATTGTCAGAGTTATCGCTGTTATCGGTGGCAGCCATACTTCCGTTGTTAGCAGCTACTTCAGACCCTGACGCTGAACTTCCATCCGAGTTATCACTGTTATCTGAGTCGTCGCTATTGTCTGAATTATCGCTATTGTCAGTGGCTGCCATACTACCGTTGTTTGCAGCTACCTCTGAACCCGATGCTGAACTTCCATCACTGTTATCTGACGAATCAGTGCTGTTATCCGTAGTGGCGCTTGAATTATCGTTTGCGGCAGTTGAGGCATCACCAGTGCTATCTGCGGTTGACGTAGCGGTTTGAGAATCAGCAGTTTCAGTTGCCGTGTTGGTTGGATCTGCCCATACGCTGGTTGCAGAACCGAGTACGAAAGCCATGCTTGCTACAAGTAAACTCTTATTAAATACTTTCATCTTTTATGCTCCTTTAAAAAACGATTTGTCGCCATCTAGCGAAATTTACACTGAAAATAGCAACCCTTAAATATTCAAAATATAACCAGAGAAAGTACATAAAATACGTACTTATACTCTCGGATCAACTGTAGTTAAGTGCTAACTTAAAATTCCATCAACGACACATTAAATTAAACTTAAAAAAAGTCCTAAAAGTGAGCCTATTCTTCATTTCCAATTAAAAGCTGTCTTTTATTTTCTCGCATTTTATTAATTCCCTTTAGCTAACGTAACGACTTCTATCTTTTAAATGAAATTGCGTTTTTTTTATATCCGGGCAATTTATTTCTTGGTGATTTGTATTTTATAGGCATCAAAACTAACACTTGGTCTGTCTGTTTTTTTTACACTTGGCTATTAATATCACGAGGTATCTCCATATATTTTAAATAAGTATAAGTATTTACTTGGTTTTCATTTAAGCGGTGCAAATATTGCTTTATTGGTGAATTGTTATTAAGACGTTGTGTTTTAAACTATTCAGAAAATTGTGTTTAACAAAAGGATTCTGTTTTTTTAAAGACCTAATATTTGCAGTTTTGGTGTGGAGTCCGTCTGATTATGACAAGTAAAGGATTAAATTATGACGTGCGCTCAATCTCAGCAGGGTATGTTGGTGATATCCAATGATAACTTTTTAGTCGGTTTGTTAACCGGTTTTTGTGTTGCCAACAACTTTTCTTTTCGTTCATTGCCATTGGCAAACCCGTTATCCATAAATAGTGTCAATCGAGTTTGCCAAGTGGTATTAATCGACTTTCGTTCTCAAACCTCGTTGGCCATGGCACCACATTTAGACGTTTTACGCGAAATAAACAGGCAACACGGCATTCCAATTTGTGCCATTTATAACCAATATGATCCTGATTTCCCGCAAAGTTTGCCTTGGGTAAACTATTTCAATGACGCAGACCTCATCAGTCAGTTAGATCGATACTTAACTCAACTCATTGCGGATGAAGGTAATGCGTACAGTGAGAGGCGAAATAAAGAACGCAGAAGCGCAATGGATAGACGCGGATTACCTGCGTTAACGAATCAAGCGTCAAATAATCATTTGTTTTCATTGAATCATAATGTGGCGAACGTACAGAAAAATTTTAAGTTAGGGCCTTTTGATATAGACGGAAACAGCCGCACCGTTTTTTGCAACGGGCGGGATTTAGCATTAACGGCAAAAGAATTTAAATTATTCATCTTGTTGGCCGAAATGCATGATCAAGTATGCTGCACCGATAGAATCATTGAGAAATTGTGGCCAAATACCCGTAGGGCTAATAAATCAGATTTATATCAGTATATGCATTTACTACGTAAAAAAGTTGAAGACGATCCAGATAACCCCCTATGGGTAATGACTGTAAAAGGGGTGGGTTACCGTCTCAACACCAGTAAACAAGGAGTGTAACAACTGGCAGATTACAAATATTAAGTATGTACCCGGCGCGAGTGGGAATAAACGCGTTATAGATTGTGTATTTTCCTCGGTCCAAACTGTTGCAATAACATATTCACACGTTCGTTTAGATGATTTTTAAATGCGTTGACCGTTGGGCTAAGAAGACGCCTTTCTGCGCAAACTAAGTTTAACGGAAAGCACTCACCCTGCCAGCCGTCTACAGAAAGTTCGATTAATCGACCTGTTATTAGATCATGTGCGATATCTAAACGTGACTTCCGGGCTATGCCTTTACCGGCCACAGCCCACTTGCGCGTGATGTCACCATCTTTACATTGACGATTACCGCGAACATCAATGGTAACGCTCTTGTCACCTTTGTAAAATGCCCAACGTGTATGCAAAGTATCATTGTGCCCATGGCATAGGCAGTTATGTTGAGTCAACTCTTGCAGTGTTGTGGGCGCACCGTTTTGTTGAACATAATCTGGAGACGCACACAACACGGGCACGTTACCAGGGGCAATGGGAATGGCGATCAGCGCTGAGTCTTTGGGTTTTCCATAGCGTAACGCGAGATCCACAGGTTGACTATAAAGGTCTGCTTGGCTGTCAGATAATTGCAAGCGAACTTCTAATTTGGGGTGAATCTGCATGAAATCATCCAGCCAGGGTAGCAGTATATTGCGTCCCAAGTCTGATGGGGCAGACAATTGAATAATACCGCTTAACTCTGCATCTTCAGTGTGCATTGCGGTGGTCGCTTCGGCCATAATTGCCAATGCTTCTTTGCAATGGCGCAAAAATTGTTCCCCTTTTTGTGTTAACCGTATACTTCGGGTTGAGCGAATAAAAAGTAAAATCCCCAATTCTGCTTCAAGACGCTTTAACGAAGCACTGACCACTGCAGGAGACAAGTCCATTTTCCGCGCACATGCGGATAAACTGCCCTGTTGAGCTGTTTCACAAAATATCCGTAGATCTTGTAAATTTTTCATATGTGATTAGATTACTTTCAATATATTTTTGAAAGTGTTTCATGATAACCGTGGTTTTTCAATGTTATCAACTGAAATAAGATGTGCTCAACAAATCGTAATACGGTCGTTAGCAGTTGAATTCAATCACCGTGAACCTCAAACACAAAGGATTATCAGATGAACCTCATAGAAGTAGTAAAAACACGTTATTCCGTAAAAGAATTTGATTCGACTAAAAAAATATCATCTGCGGATTTCGAGCAGGTAAAGGCGCTGCTTCGGTATAGCCCATCAAGTGTTAACTTGCAGCCATGGCACTTCGTTATCAGTGATAATGCCCAAGGCAAACAGCGCATTAGCAAAGGAACCCAAGGTTTTTATATTTTTAACCAGGCGAAGGTGCTAGATGCCTCTCATGTGATTGTCGTCTGTGCCAGAACGAGTGCTGACGAAACCTTCTTGACTCACATTTTGGACAAAGAAGACAAGGATGGGCGGTTTGCGGAGCAACAATTTAGAGATGGCCAACACATGGGCCGAAAAGTATTTGCCAACATTCATCATTATGATGTGAAAGATTTTCAGCACTGGATGGAGAAACAAGTCTACTTAAACATGGGCGCCTTATTACTAGGCGTTGCTGCAATGGGAATTGACGCAGTACCTATGGAAGGGATCGATGCCAAAGCAATTGACGAAGAATTTGGATTACGGGAAAAAGGTTTTACTGCGTTGGCCATTGTGGCATTAGGGTACCGTAAGGAGACCGATTTTAATGCCTCACTACCAAAATCTCGTTTATCAGAAAGTGAAATTATTGAGCTGGCCTAAATCGTCAATGTAGTAACAAGCCCTATGCGTACTTGTTGTATTTTAAGGCATGAATTACTTTATACATTTTGTTCTGCTTCCTTTGAAACTAGCTGATTTTAGCGCTACCGAAACCATAATTATCAAAGCAGCAGTCGTTGATGAAATAAACGGTGAGTTTAATTTTAAAACGTTATAGCTTCAAAATCCCATTTTGAATATCGACCTTTGGGAGTAGCCAGTCACATAAAAAAGGGCCAACATTGTTGGCCCTGACAATAGGTTCAGCGTTGAATCCTAGCCTTTATTTGGATTCAGAATATATTTTCCGCCAGTCGACTTGGCGTTGTATTTAATTGCGATTTCAGGTGTCAAAACCTGCTCGAAGGTCAGTACTTCGGTAGAATCAATGGCAAAAGTAGTATTTATTTCATCGGCAACACGCTTATGCAAAGCGGCGACTTTAGGTGCATCTAATTTACCTAAGAAGCGCATTAACAACCAGCCACTGATACTCCAAGTCATACCAAATGCTCGATTAAGCACAGTCGGGGAGAAATCAAGTCCACCGTAAACATAGACTTGTTTATTATCCAGTGAACCATAAGTATTGAAGCCTGTAGCGTCTTTACTACCCACGGCTTCCATCGCGGTTAAAATATCACTGGCTATCTCGCCGCCGCCAATGGCGTCAAATGCTAACGTCGCTCCTGTTGCTTCAATGGCTTTATACAAATCTTTTTTGAAGCTGTCGCTTGAAGAATTAACAACGTACTTTGCACCTAATTTTGTCAGTAAATCCACTTGTTCTTGTTTACGCACAATGTTTACTAGTTGCACGTCTTCTGCGATACATATCTTATTTAGCATGATGCCAAGACTGGATGCTGCAGCAGTATGGACCAGAGCGGTGTGGCCTTCCATACGCATAGTTTCTACCATACCTAAAGCGGTCAATGGATTAACAAATGAAGAGGCCGCAGCATGAGATGTTGTATCGTCATGGTGCACGATACAAGCTTGTACCGGAACGCAGCAAAATTGGCTATAGCAGGCTCCCGTAAGCACAGCCACTGTTTTGCCTATGAGGGCTTGTGCTTGTTCGCTTTCACCCGCTGCGACGACAACACCCGCACCTTCATTGCCGATTGGTAATGTTTGGTCTAAGCGAGACTTGATACGCGGTAACATACCTTTATGGACCGGAGCGCTTAAGGTCGATTTATCGTCGCTTAATGTGGCTTTTGACAGATCTGCTGGACCAAACATTGGCCACATATCTGATGGGTTAATCGGTGACGCTTCCATTTTTACAACAATTTCGTGGGCTTTCGGTTTTGGGACATCGATTTCACGTAAATTAATTTGTAATTCACCATCAGATGATATGTGAGTAAACAGCTGTTTTGATTTGTTCATATAATATTGTCCTGTCAGGTTGCTCTTCGAACACGATGTTGTCCTATCGCCCAGCGAAGATGGTTTTTATTAATATGCCAAAAAATTAACATGGGCAGGGAGCCCGTGCGAGTCAATAGAAATGTTACATGATCATCACTGTTATATATTGATAGATTAAGATTGAAGAAGGGATGACCTAACGGTTATTTTGTCCGTTGCGGAACCTGATCCGAAGTGTTTATTGCATAACTCAACTAAATTGAAGGTGGTTTCATTGATACTTTCAATTCCCACCCAAGCGTTACGCCCGTTATTTTTTGCGTGATAAAGACAGCAATCGGCTAACGCGATTAATGTTTGCCAGTCCTTTGATTGATCGTGTTCAAGTCGGGGGGGATAACAGACATAACCGATTGAGCAGGTATGAAACGTGGTGACACCTTCGGATATCGTAAAGGGGGTTGAGCTCACTTCTTTGAGTAAGCGCTGAGCTAGTAGAGGTGCGTCAGCTCGGTCTATAAAACGTGCAACTCCAACGAATTCTTCACCTCCCCAGCGCACTAAATAATCAGATTGTCTAAACACTAAAGCCAAACGTCGTGTGAGCTGTTTGAGCACTTCATCGCCTGCACTGTGACCATATTCATCATTCACACGCTTAAAGTGATCCACGTCAATCATGAAAATAACAACATCTGATTGCTGGGGTTTAGGTGCTTTGCCATCTCGCCAATCATTGTAAACCCGCTGACTTTTCTCTATATCTGACTCAATATGGTTTTCTAAGAAGCGTCGGTTATGTATTCCTGTTAATTTGTCGGTTAAGCTAATGGCCTCCATTTCTTGGTAGGCGGCTTGTAGCTCAACGTTTTTATAATTCAATTCCTGGGTGCGCAACGTGACTTCTTCTCGTAGACGTTTATTCAGTCGACGTTGCGAGAAGCGGCCATAAATGAGCGCTAACATGATGACGCCAATGACCATGGAAGCTAACCAAACATTTCTATTCAACTGGGCTTGCTTTAACCTAGCTTGATTCAGAGCCTTCTCTTTCTCAAGCAATTTTATTTGTTGTGCTCGGCGTACAAACTCGGTTTGTGATTGAACAGTAGCGATAGTTTTAATACGTGTTGTATTGAGTAATTCATCGTCGAGCTTTTTCTGGGCAAGCAATGCATCAAAGGCGTGTTGAAGCTCATCTTGTTTTAGATACACTTTTACCCTAAGCGCTTCAAATAGGGACTCATCGTGAGCTTCATTATTTATTTTTGCTTTAATAATCCCCGCATCTATATGCGCTATCGCCAGGTCTGTTTCACCTTTTATATATGCAAGTTCAGCAGATATGCGATAGGCGTCGACTAATAAACTCTCATATTGATTTTCAATTGCACGTTGTATCACGCCATCGAGTATTTGCCTCGCTTTAACGAAGTGACCTTCACGCATTTCAAGGGTCGCCATTGATGTGAGCGCCCAGTCTGTGTCTCTTGGAGTTTCAATCAGCTTGAATAAAGTCAGGGAGGTGTTTAGATGCTCTCTCGCTTTTTTAAAGTTGCCTAGTTCGATCTGTTGATAACCGATTTTGTTGTTACTGTAGGCGATGTACTTCTTGTCATCGGACTCAATATCTATTTTTAACGCATCGTGAAAGTAGCTCAGTGCGAGCTGATGATCGCCCATTACCCGATGAATATCCCCAAGGTTGTATAGATCACTCGCGATGCCGTCTTTATCGTCCAATTGGTAGTTCAGTTCTAAAGAACTTTGATGAGCTTGCGCGGCCCCCTGAAACAGGCCCATTTTTTCTAATACTAAGCCTAAACTGTTATAGGTTGAGGCAATGGCTTTTGTTTGAGCCTCTTGCTGATTTATTTGCATGGCGAGGTAAATGTATTCTAAGGCTTGAGAATAATTAGCCTGATAACGATAGGTCAGCCCCAGTTGCCGGTACGCATTTGCCAAACCAAGTTGGTTATCTTGTACTTGATAAAGCGAAATGGCTTGGGTGAGTTGCAGTTGTGCAACTGGATAGAGGTTACGCTCCATCGCATTACGTGCTTTTTGAAAATACACATCAGCTAGTGTTAGCGAACCACTCTCATCAAGCACTAGTTGTGCTAATTCAGTTGTGAGTGCTTCAGCTTCGGCCATTTCACCGTGTTTGCGAGCAAGTACGATTTTTGCTTTGAGTAATTGGCTATTGGATTGAAGTGAATATTCTGCTTTCTGCCCTAAGACGCTAGCTTGTAGACCTAATGTACATATTACTAATAAGGTACTTTTCGCTATTCGTATGCTCACAGTCGGCGGCATCCTTGGTAATCAATTGCTAAAATGATGTTACTGACTAAGAGAGTATTACACGAGTTATTCCCCATCGGTAGTGATAACAAACTGTTTTAATAGAACAATTAATCAAGTTTTAACACGACTAGTAGAACGCTAATGCTCTAGAGGGTATGAAATTACGCTTAGGTGACGCATGCCCATTGAAAGGAAAATAGATGAATAATTTTGTGTTGCCGCCCTGGAAAAGAATTGAATTAGGTGATCCAATGCTCATTACAGACACCGTGGATTCACTTAGGCAAGAACTAAACGCGATATATCTTAAACATGCAGCGCCAACTAACATGGCTGCATTTCTTCGATACGAAACGCAAAGTCGTCTTCACTGCAGCGTTTGTATTTATCTCAGTCCCGAGCTTAGTGCACAATATACGGATCGCAAAGCGCAGCTCTGCCCACAACCTAGCACAGACGGCTTAGTTTATTTTATCGGCGACCTGGTTATGATAACAAAGCTATAAAGCAATTTATGTTACGCCTAGTAACATAAAAGCCCGAACTTAAATGGCCGTACCGACAATAATTACAGCATATTAAGTATCGTCTAGGTTGCTATAGAAGGGTTAAATTGACCTATTATGCATTGCAAAATGTTATGGGACATATCGTTATATTGCTTGTTAGAAAGGGGAAATAGTATGAAAGTTAAAATGGCGGATCTGTACTCAGAAAATAAATCATTTATTTTATTCATTCTGCTGATGTGCGTATTTCGCAGTGCCGTCGCTGATTGGAATGAAGTTCCCACGAGTTCAATGCAGCCCACTATTGTTGAGGGTGACCGAATCTTAGTGAATAAATTGGCGTATGACGTTAATACCCCTTTTATTCATCACTCCCTTTACAAGCTGGCCGATCCCCTTCGTGGCGATATAATTATTTTTGACTCTAAAGTATCCGATAAGAGGTTGGTTAAGCGCGTAGTGGGCGTACCTGGAGATACTATCGCGATGATCGATAACGTGCTCTACATCAATGATCAACGTTTAGCGTATGGTAATGAGCGAATCAATGAGCGCTTTAGTGACAAAACCGAAAACTTGTTGGGCGTGCAACATAGTATTCGCGTAGCCAATGCCGGTTCCGCTTTATCTAGCTTTCCCTCGATGAATATACCTACGGATTACTATTTAGCTATGGGGGACAATCGCGACAACAGTGCTGACTCTAGAGTGATTGGTTTGGTGCCGCGGACCGAAATCATTGGCCGCGCCAAGCAAGTTGTTATTTCCCTTAATTACGACAATTATTATCTGCCGCGTTCTAAACGGTTTTTGCATACATTGTAGTAAACGTAGTAAACGTAGTAAGTCGTCATGGAAGGTGTGTAATATTTGAGTGTTACCCAATGCAAGTAGGCCTGGCGCATGTTGCTGGTGACTCTGGTCAAATATTAGGGTTTTACGGATAAATTTTTCTGTTCAATGCTCGAAAACCACTGAAGGCTTTGGGCCACGTTGTTATGCCAATATGACCATTCATGTGCCCCCGAATACTCATGGTATTCATGGGCGATACCGGCAGTGTTTAGCTGAAGATGTAACCATTGGTTTGCCCCAAGTAACGGATCATCAATACCGCAATCAAAACGCAGCGCTGGCAGTATGTCTGCATTTTTGTTGAACCAATATAAAAGATCTGCCTCTTTGGCAAATGAACAATCGTAGTAGGACAAAGGCGTATCAACAAACTGCGCCATATCAGCAATTTTAGTGATAGATGAATGCGCCGAAATACCACTGAAACAGGCAGCGTATTTTGCCCCTAAGCGCAACGCTCCGTAGCCCCCCATAGATAATCCGCTAATATACCAACGACTTTTAGCTGTCACGTTGGGCATTTGAACATGCTTAATGGCCTGAATAACGTCATCCATGATCCATCTTTCGTAATTGCCTTTTTCACCAAGGGGCAAGTAGGCAGAACCATCTTTAAAGCCGCCATCAGATGGCATAACCAATAGAAACTCCTTAAGGCCTTGGGCTCGAAGCGTATCGTATACTGTGTGGATCCCGCCTAAATTCATCCAAACCCAATGGTTACCGTACACACCGTGTAAAAATAATATGACGGGAATGTCGTGCTGTGTTGAATCGGCGTTGTATATGCTGACATCACCGCGTCCGTCTAAATGACTGGAATGGATAGTGATAAATTGCGTATTTAACGGCGTATGTTCCCGCGCCGATATTTCTAAACGTTCAATGCTCATAAGGTGCTTCCTTGTTATTCAAAAACAACGACTGCTTTTGCAACGCGACCGTTAAGCATATCATTAAAGCCATTTGCCACATTTTCAAGGGAATAGGTTTTACTCACCAGCTCGTCAAGCTTTAGCTGGCCGCTGTTGTATAAATCCAATAAGATAGGGAAGTCGGCTTGGGGATTACACTTCCCATACAGAGGATTAATGTATGTTTTGTCCCATTCGAACAATTCACAATTAAAGTCTACACGTTGTTCAATACCACTGACTTGCACCGCGACCCCTGCATTGCGGATAAGCGCTAATGGCGCTGAGCCTAAAGCGGGAATGGCGGTGCATTCAAATGCGTAGTCGGCACCGCGCCCTTGTGTTTCGCCATTTACCAAGGCTCGCATTTGCGCAAAATCCACATCATTGTTGATGGATATCAGCCCGTGGGTTGCCCCGAATGCTTTGGCTTGGTCAAGACGGTCTTGATTAATATCAATAGCAATAATTTTACGGGCTCCAGATATACGCGCAGCTTGAATAACATTCAATCCAACGCCGCCACAGCCAATGACACACACTGTACTACCTGCCTTTACTTGGGCTGCATTTACCACTGAACCGTATCCCGTCATTACCCCACAACCCACAATCGAGGCAGAAGAGAAGGGGATTTCATGGGTAAATTTAACGATTGCTGCCGCTTTCACAACTGTGTATTCACTTAATGTCCCTAAATGAAATGAACGCTCTACGGCTTTTCCAGATAGGGTTGTGGCGAAGTCATTGGCATGGCCACATAAGCCATTACCGCAAACGGGGGAGTTATTTTCACAGATATGCACATTGCCTTGCTGACATGCAAAACAGTGTCCACATGGAATACACCAATTAAGTATTACTTTGTCACCGACACTCAATCCAGCAACATCATCGCCGATAGCATCCACGATCCCCGCACCTTCGTGACCCACAACAAATGTTTTATTCCAGTTTTGTATGGAATCCCAATCTGTATGACACAAACCAGAAGCCAGTATTTTAACTCTCACTTCACCCTTGCCTGGAGGGGCTACCTGCAAAGTAACCAGTTCATAATGGCCTTTACCATTAGACACAATCGCTTTTGATTGACGCTCAATGTGTTTCATAATTGGCTCTCTTAACGCAAACAATTCAATTAAAGTATCAAAATTAGAGCATAAAGCAGACGATATTTATGTCACATTCTGGTGACAAAGTATCAGAAATAGGGGTAAACTTGCTCGCATTGACTATTGCTTATTGTTGACAATGAGGCGCTAATGAAACAGCAAAATGTATATTGTGAACCTTTGTGTATTGCCAAAGAGTATTTGTTTGATATTCAAAAAGTGAGTTACCAAGATGCTGAGCCTTATTCATGTTTAATGCATTTTCATGAAGTCCATGAGTTGATTATTTTTGAAGACATACAAGGTAGTTATTTTTCTAGTCAAGGGGACTCCGCTCTTGAAAACAATGACATAGTACTTACCCCAGCTTTGGAAGTGCATAACTATGAAATAAGCCCCAGAGCTAAGTCTTGGTACTTGATCCAGTTCACGCCTAAAATCCTCGAACTTGCACAATTTCAGTCGATTAAGCCGTTGTTTAATCGAGGTATGCATTTACGTATGGATAGTGAAAACACACATATTGTTCAGCAACAAACGAAATGGTTATTGGACTGTTTTAACCAGCAGCCGCGCAGTGAAAAGAGTTTGGCTTTGTTATCGTTATTGTTGTTATGGATTGCGGACCAAGCGCAAAGTGTTGAACAGAACAGTGAGCATATGCTCAAAAATTCCCAAGGATTCGCCCGCTTATTACCCGTAATACATCTATTTAAACACGACGAATATGTCAATTTGACCGTGGGCGAAGCGGCAGAAAAATGTCATTTATCGGCTTCCCATTTTTCACGTTTATTCAAAACTGTTTTTCGTCATACCTACGCCAATTACATTATTCAACACAAGCTATATCACGGTGCTCGAATGCTTAGCCAAAGTAAGCATTCCGTCACGCAAATCAGCTATGATATGGAATTTTCAAGCCCATCTCACTTCATCGCTCACTTCAAAAAATATTACGGATTAACACCGTATCAATATCGCAGTGATATTAATCGCAGAATGCTGACGACAGAATCATTGTAATCTTACCTCTACCTTCCTCAGCTGCAGTAGTGTGCTAATATCGATATGCTATTTATTTGCTATAAATGGTGATTATTAAAAGGATATGAGCATAATACGGTGGAAATTTGATACTTTTAGTTAGTATCTCGGTATTTATCTTTTCCTTGGACTCTTAATATACCCTCAAGATGTTAAACAGTTGTTATGAATACACTGACAGGCTTGAGGCCCACTATGAAAAAATACCTATCTCCTGATCCGTTTAAAAAGGCTCGTGTTGCTCACGGATGTGCTCACATGGACGAGCAAAATGATCCTGTGACCATGATATTACGCCTAAAAGATGTGCGCAAAACAGCGCATAACTGGAAAACGTTTCACTCTGGCGCTACTCCAGGGCGCATTGTTATCCCTTCTGAAGTTAATATTCGTCATACTCGGCAAATTCCTTTTGAAGTCGACCCTCCTTTGCATGGTTCATTTCGGTCATTGCTTGAGCCTTGGTTTAAACGCCCGCTGGAGAGTGCCTACCAAGAAAAGTTAACCCAGCAGGTACGCGCATTAGTTGATGATGTTTTAGAGGCCGGAAAAATCGACGTGGTAGAAGATTTTTCCCTTTGTTTGCAGTCTCGAGCCCTTACCCTGCTGCTGAACACACATGCCAGTGAGGCCGACACTTGGATAGGTTGGGGAACACATGTATTTCGTAGTGAAGATGATCCTTTGGATGGCGATAAAGCGGCATTGTTATATGACTACATCGATGAGCAAATCAAAGCATCTACCCCCGATCCTGAGGGCAATTTGTATTCGGTTTTACTTAGCGCCGAAGTGGAAGGTAAAAAATTAACTCATGAAGAGATAAAGGGGATCATTATTTTAACCTTCGCTGGCGGGCGGGATACAGTTATTAACGCCGTTACCAACACCATCAGTTATTTCGCAGAACACCCTGAGTCATTGGTAAGATTGCGAAATGAGCCCGAAATTATTGGCCGTGCCATCGAAGAACTGCTTCGTTATTTTGCACCGTTAACCCAAATGGGACGGGTGGTTACTGACGATACACAGGTATGTGAACATGCGATTAAAGCCGACTCAAGAGTGTCGCTTTGTTGGGCATCTGCAAATCGAGATGAGAGCGTATTTGAATCGCCTGAAGAGGTCATTCTGGATAGAAAGTTAAACCCCCATGTGAGCTTTGGCTTTAGTCATCATAATTGCTTAGGTGCGACTCATGCTAGGCAAATCATGCGTGTATTGATCGAAACATTAATAGAGAAGGTGTCCTCAATTGAGATCATCGATTTTGAAGAAAACGTTGAAAGTTTAGGTGAATTTGAACGCAAGGTTGGTTTTCACCAACTTAACGCTAAATTTAACCCTCACTAAGAAACGACGAGTATCCTCGAAGCGGGTGCTCATCGTAAATAATCATTAGGTCGTTATAATCTTTATACATCAGTAACTTAAAGGACCAAACAATGGCAAAAATTACATTTATTACCCAAGACAATATTCCCGTAATAGTAGAGGGTGAGTCAGGCTCAGTAATGGCTTTAGCGGTTGAAAATAACGTGGCCGGTATTGACGGAGATTGCGGTGGAGTATGCTCTTGTGCCACTTGTCACGTACATGTGACGAAGGAGCAGTTCGATCTTGTTAGTGAAGCCAGCGAAATTGAAAAAGATATGTTGGAGCTGGACGATGATGCAAACGAATACAGCCGATTATGTTGTCAAATTGATATTACAGAGCAATTAGACGGTTTGGTACTCACTGTTGCTGGTTAACATTAATTGCCCTGTAACAGGGCGAGAAATTGTTTAGATAAGAGGTTAAAACGCAATGACGAGCAAGAACAACACTCAAGACACATGCATTATTGTTGGCGCCAGTCATAGTGGCGTTAACCTAGCATTTTCCCTAAGAAAAGAGGGGTATGCTGGAAGCATTAAGCTAATCGATTCGGACCATAATGTACCGTATCACCGCCCGCCACTGTCTAAAACGCACTTGGTGTCTGATGAGCCAGTTGGGCAGTTGCTTAAACCATTACAAGGTTATGCAAACGCTCAAATAACGTTAACTTTGGGCGTCAAAGTCGTGGACGTAAACCGCGAAAATAAAAATGTGACTTTGAGCGACGGTACGTTACACACCTATACAGATTTAGTCTTAGCGACCGGTGCAAGTCCTATCATTCCTCCTATCACGGGGATCAAAGACGCACACAACTTATTTACTATTCGTAATGCAGATGATACGCAAGCAATCGCGAGTGCGTTTAAAGCCAGTGAACATAAACGGATCGTGGTCATTGGCGGCGGGTACGTTGGACTTGAAACCGCAGCATCGCTTCGCAAATGCGGTGCAAACGTTACCGTACTTGAACGTGAATCACGTTTGCTCGCTAGGGTTACTGCGCCTTACATGTCTGATTATTTTTATGCTTTGCACCAAAATAATGGTGTGGCGATATATAACGATCAAAATGTCAGTAAAATACGCACGCGTGATCATGTCAACACAGTTGTGTGTTGTGACGGCAGTCAATACCAAGCTGATATTATCATTGTCGGGGTTGGCGTTCGAGTCAATACTGCGTTGGCAGTGAAGGCCGAATTGACTATTGACAACGGAATTGTCGTAAACGAATGCAATCAAACAAGTGATAAAAACATCTTTGCTATTGGTGATTGCTGCGCTCAATTCAATACACATTATCAACGTTGGTTACGACTTGAGTCGGTACAAAATGCCCTTGATCAAGCAAAAGTAGCGGCGGCAGTCATTTGTGGCAAGCCCCCTAAGAGTAATCCCGTGCCATGGTTTTGGTCTGATCAATATGCAGTTAAATTGCAAATGGTCGGTTTGTCTCAAGGCTACGATAACGTCATTCTGCGCACAGAAACGGATAAACCTGACAGCTTTTCGGTGTGGTATTTTAAAGGAAGCGAGTTGTTAGCCGTTGATGCGGTTAATCATGCAAAAGCCTATGTGTTAGGAACGAAATATATAAATAATAGCGCCGAGATTGATAAAAATAAGCTAGGTGATAACACAGTCGTTCTGAATGCTGCAGTGCTTAAAGTACCAAATTAAATATTGGGTTTAAAAGGTGATACATGCTTTGTTTTAGTTAGTTGTATCTAGAACTAAACCATCTGTAGGGTGCGGCATCGTCATTGCGTTATATGCTAAAACTAACCGCACCTTAATTGTCTTTACCTGGGTAATACGGATTATGGCAGTGTGCGAGGTAAGATGATTTCAACACATAGGCCACCGTCGTCTGGGCTACTCATACGAAGCTCGCCATTGTGTTTATTAATCGCCTTCACTGCTATGCTCAAACCGAGTCCAAAACCGTTGGTGTGCATTTGATTTCCTGCTCGGTAGAATGGTTGTGACAGTTTTGACATTTCTTCGTCATCCACGCCCGGACCGTGATCACGCACAGTAACAACCACGCTCAGCTCTCGAGCTAAGGTACTGACTTCGACTAATTCGCCATTCGCAGAATACTTACAAGCGTTTCCTATTATGTTGTCTAACGCCTGTAATAAGGCCTCTGGATAACCTGCAAGTTCGATTTTACCGCGAGCGGTAAAATGAACCGGAATACCCGGGTAGTTGACCGCCATGTTATCGACGACGTGTTGACATAACGCATTCAGATCGCAGTTTTCTACGGTTGGGCTTCCCTGTTCGAGTTTTGAATAATCGAGAATTTGCTGTATGAGTTGATCGATACGCAGGCAGTCGTTGTGAATTTGCTTGACGTGACGACTGTCTGGGCTTTTTTGTTCAATCAATGCGGCGGATGCTTGCAATCGCGCTAAAGGCGCCCGCAGTTCGTGAGATACGTCATGCAATAGCTGTTGCTGAGCACTCGCGGCTGCATGGGTCTTGTTGATCATAAAATCGATATCTAGGGCCAAATCTCCGAGCTCATCGCCTCGCGCAATTAATTTTCTGGGTAAGATAGCAACCTCTTGTTGATTGGCATAGCGTCGACTAAAGGCCCCTAAATAATTAAGAGGTAAAATTATGCTCCAGCTTAATAGGGCACTGACCAGTGCTGATGCGATAAAAATAAAACCAAATTGCAACGACTGAAAGCGATATAAAACCTGTTTGTAAATCCGCGGCGCTTTGGGCTTGCGGATATGTACTTGGTATTCGCGATTCGATGGACCCGTAACATGTTGTTCGGTACGATCTTTAAGCTTAATCTTGTTTAATCGGTAATGATAAACGGTCTTGCCGTTGTCATTTTTAATCAACATGGGGATGAGGTGCCCATCTCGATTATGCTTATTGTTGACCCAGTCTTTTAATTTTACTTTTGCCCCACCCGAAGTGGCTAAATCTTGTTCATAACGCCAAACAATTCGTTCTGCTTGGCTAACTACGTCATTGAAGAAGCGTTTGTTATATTCATCGGACGAGAATTTATTCACCAATACAAAGCCAGTAGCAATCATCACCAGTAAGCTTGCCAACCAGAAAGCGATGAAGATACGCCAAAATAAACGTTTAACACCAAAGGTGTGTTTTAGCATTCTACAAAACTCTGATATTGCCACTGCAGCTAACCTTTTTCTTGCTGTAATTGTGGCTCGGTGAGCATCTGGTAGCCAACGCCACGCACCGACTTAATGACATCTTGTATACTGACAGCAGCCAGTTTTTGCCGAATACGGCTCACATGCACATCCATCGCTCTGTCATAGGCTTCGAGTGGGCGATTCAATACTTCTTGAGTCATATCTTGTTTACTAATAGTTTGCCCAGCACGCTCCATCAATAAGCTCAATGCGTTAAATTCGGCTCCTGTTAAGGGAAGTGCAATATTATTCACCAACGCCGTGCGCGTTCCGCTGTCGAGCACGATACCGTGTAATTGCGCATGGACTATATTGGAACTGTTACCTTGTTGTGTTCGGCGAATAATCGCGCGAATACGTGCGCCTAACTCTCGAGGATTACAGGGTTTAGCTAGATAGTCGTCAGCGCCCATTTCTAGGCCCACTATACGGTCGATGTCGTCTCCGCGGCCGGTCAGCATTAAAATTGGAACGTGTCGTTTAGCCCGTACCGTGCGCAAGACGTCCAGTCCTGACATACCTGGCATCATGATATCCAGCACAACGGTATCAAATTCATCGGTTTCCATCAGGCGTAAGATAGCAGCATCGCCGCTATTGAGTGTTTCCACTGCGAACCCGTCTTCTTGTAAAAATTCGCTCAGTAGATCGCACAGTGTTATGTCGTCGTCTACGAGCAATACTTTGTATTTATCATTTTCCATGTGACACAGCTTAACCGCTTTGATTTTGGGATAGATTAACTTTACTGAACTTTACACTAGCTTAACCCTACTTATCGAACCCTTTGTGCATACTTAGCTGCGTTGATTACACGAACCAAATTATTCACGTCATTGGTATTAATGACACAAACCAAGCAGGAATATTACGATGAGAAAATTAATTACCGGTGTTTTATTAAGTGCATGTATTGCGGGTAGCGCATTTGCTGGCGGCCAACATTCAGGCGGCCACAAAGGCCAAAGCTTCTTCCCTGTACATAAGATGGTTAAGGTACTTGATCTTAGTGATGAGCAAGCAGCGCAAATTAAAGCGTTAAAAGCCGAAATGAAAGCCAATCGACCTGAAAAAGATAACGCTACCTCAATAAGGGCTCAACTTGCTCAGCTTGACTCAAGCGATGCAAACTACGAGCAAGCGCTTAATGAACTGGCTGACTTACGTGCTCAGCGTGCTAAAGAGCAGTTTTTAAATGCTGCGGATATGCGATTAAAGATCAGTCAAATTTTGACGCCTGAACAACTTGAAAAGTTTAATGCCATGGCCGAAAAACGTGCTAAACGTCACAATAAAGCTTAGTTGCCTTATGGCGTAAACAGAGACACTGCAAACCAGTGGAAGTCAATTTAGCAAGCCACACATCAATTTAATGACGTGTGGCTTTTTTATATGCGTTTACGGGGCACTAGGGATGCATTCCCTATGTTGATGACCCTGTGCCGGGGTTTTATTATTTATTAACATGAATATAATTACTCTGTTTTTCCTTCGTGTTTCCAGCGAAGGCCTTTACCATAAAGCAGGCAAAATAAAACACTCCGATGCTGAATACTATATCACCGGGTACTCTTGCCCATACTAAGGCTTCCATTATCGGGCTGTGCATGAACTCAGCAGAGCGTGCAAAAGAGTAGCCTAGTTCAATACTGGTATAAGTTTGAATTACACCTTGGGGCAACAAGGATAAAAACGTCATCATGCCCAATCCGATATTAAGCGCCCAAAATGCGCGCTTAAGCATTTTCTGATCCCAGCGCGTTATGTCGGTTAAGCCGCGCATGCAGTATAGGGTTAATCCTAGGCCGAGCATGCCATATACACCAAACAAGGCTGCGTGGCCGTGGTTTGCGGTGGTATTGAGCCCTTGCATATAATACAAGGCTATCGGTGGGTTAATCATGAACCCAAACAGACCCGCTCCGACAAAATTCCACAACAGCACAGCGCTGAAAAACATAAATGGCCAGTGATAAGCTAACTGCCATTTTTCTACTCGTTCAACTTTATAACGATTATACGCTTCAAATCCCACCACTAATAACGGCACCACCTCAAGGGCTGAAATCATCGCACCCACTGCGATAACAGACGTTGGTGTGCCGCTAAAATAGAGATGATGAAAGGTGCCCAATACGCCGCCAAACAAGAAAATAATAGTGGCAAACAGCACCATTACTGTTGCCGTTGACGTGCGCAATATGCCCATGCGTACAAACAATAAAGATATGATGGCCGTGGCAAAGACTTCAAAAATACCTTCCACCCACAGATGAACCACCCACCAACGCCAATATTCCATTACCGAAATATGGGTGTGTTGACCCCACATTAGGCCAGCACCATAGAGTAAGCCAATCGCAAGTGCGGAAATTAACACAAGATAAATAAGTGATTTATCGCCTTTTTGCTGCAGCACCGGCCACAGTGCACGCACCACTAGTACGACCCACAGCAGTAAGCCAATTGTCAGGTATATTTGCCAAAAACGACCCAGATCAACATATTCATAACCTTGGTGGCCGAACCAGAAGTTGGCGGTCAAACTAGTGAAGAAACGATGTACTGCGGCCCACTGTCCGACAAAAGAACCAATAACGATAATCACCAGACTAATGAACAAAAAGTTAACCCCAAAACGCTGAAATTTTGGGTCGCGTCCCGCAAGCATAGGAGCCACATAAAGCCCGGCAGCGAGCCACGCCGTGGCAATCCATAGTACGGCGAGCTGGGTATGCCAAGTGCGGGTGACGGTATAAGGTAAATATTCAGCGAACGGCAACCCGTACAATCCTTGTCCTTCCACTGCATAGTGGGCAGTGACTATACCCAGTAGCACTTGACTGACAAACATCCCGCATACTACCCAGAAATATTTAGCCGTGGCGCGCATGGAGGGAGTAACAGTGGCATTGGCCAATAGATCGCTAGTGGCCATACCTTGCTCAGGTAAAATATCGTCACGCCAGTCGTCAAATTGTTTCACATAATAGGTTACGAGTGCTCCTGCAGCACCGAGCAACAAGATAATGGACGCGATACTCCACATCAACGTGCTAGTCGTTGGTTTATTATTTACTAGAGGTTCATGGGGCCAGTTGCTCGTATACGTTATGTTATCGTTGGGTCGGTTGGTGGTTGCTCCCCAAGCCGTCCAAAAATAAAAGGCCGCAAGTTGTTTGGCCTCTTGGGCGTTTAGCAGACCATGAACTGAAAACGCGTAATCCCGTCTTAACGCCAATGACGCTTCATCACTACCTTGATAAAGCCTTAAATAGTGCCCTTCAACTTGTTTGATGGCGGCTGCACGATTGTTACTGACCGTTATGGTCTCAGTTGCAGGATCGTAAGTGTTTTTTCGCATCAGTGCGGGTAACATGGCTTTTTGCATTGCCGTTTCTTGCTCAAGGGAAAGGCCTGAACGAGACCGCTGTGTATTGATTTCAAGTAATGTTAATGCTTCCCGGTGTAACCAGTCAGCGCTCCAATCTGGGGCGAGATAACTGCCATGCCCCCATATGGAACCCTGTTCCATACCACCAATGGACTGCCAAACGTTTTGCCCTGTTTCAATATCATTTCGGGTATATAGCGTTTCGCCAGCGGTAGATTTGACCAGCGCAGGAATAGGCGGTGCCTGTTGATATATTTGTTGGCCAAGCAAGAGTAAAATACCGAACATCACCATCATTCCTACCGCAAGAATGATCCAAAGCTTTTTAATACTGAACGTTTTTTGATAGGTACTCATTTTACACCCACTGTCTATGTTGAAATTCACCGCTGGCGAACCAGATCCATAGGCGGATCACCGAAATATAATAAAGTAACAACAGCGTAAAGCTGCTTGCCGTAATAAATATTTATCGATATTTAAATGCACGGAAATAGTTTTTTGTATTTCTTTGAGTGAATTTTAAAGGGGATGCTCAGGTTTACGCTACTTGCCTCATGCACACGCTTTCTAGCTAACTCAGAGATAAATACAGTTCAGCCATCTACAGCACTAAAACTCTCTCATACGCCACCTCTGTACAGTGATGGATTTATCAATGGAGGTCGAGTAGGTAACCTTGAAAACTCAGCTTTAAGAACTACTAACGCACACAATATTGATCGACATCAGGTTTGCGGCCAAATGTTGGGCCTGTCATGTCGAGCATTGGCATTTGAGGCTGCCTCGTCATCTTTAATTTATAACTGTCCTAGCGATTTTCTGTGAACGTTAATCGCTAAATTAGGGGTCTGGTAATGTGTCAATATGACAGACAAGATCTCAATCAGGTCATAAAAATGAAATGGCGGTACTAATGATGTTACCCGTGCACAACTTTACAAATAACCGATCGGTATCAAAACCTAACTGGGTATTCCATCCATTAAAGGGCTATTTGAATTTGGGGATGTTTTCAATGGTGTTGCTATTCATGACTTTATTGTCGTTTACCGCTAACGCCACCGCACCGGAAGCCGTTTTGCCATCGAAAACATATTATAAATTTGCCACAGTCGAGGGCAAACGTATTTTTTATCGAGAAGCAGGGCAGCATCCCAAACAAACCATAGTTTTACTTCATGGTTATCCTTTATCATCGCATTCTTACAGAGAATTGATCCCCTTATTATCGGGTCGTTACCACATCATAGCCCCTGATTACCTCGGTTCTGGTTATAGCGACCGCCCAGATCCAAGCACCCAAAAATACAGCTTCAACCTGTTAGCAACCTATGTTGCTGGGTTATTAGAGACACTTAATGTGCAGCGTTACACTCTTTATATGCAGGACTTTGGCGCCCCGGTAGGATTTAGAATGCTTCTGAACAACTCACAGGAACTCGAGGCCTTAATAATTCAAAATGGAAATGCTTATTTAGATGGGTTAACGCCATCTAGACAAGCCTTTTTTAAAACGGCCAAGGAAGACAACTCTACGCTGCAATTAGATAAGCTTTATGGGTTTACTGGGCAACAAGCCATCGTCAATAAACAGTATTTACGCGACGTGCAAAGCGCGCCAGAAACGATGAATCCGGATAGCAGGAGCCACGATCTACACTTTTTACACAGCGATAAAGATAGATTGATTCAGGTTCAGTTATTGCAAGATTATTATAACAACTTGCTAGATTATCCGTTGTGGCAAGCATACCTACGTCGTTACCAACCACCGACATTAATTGTGTGGGGTCAAAACGATCCGGCTTTTATCGCGGATGGCGCAAAAGCCTATCTGAGAGATGTGCCTAATGCAGAATTGCATTTATTAGATGCTGGTCATTTTGCGGTAGAAGAAAAACCCGTTGAAATAGCGAAGCACATTACTAATTTTATGCATAAGTTGCGTGCAAAAAATAACATGCCACTCGAGCAATGAGCCAACCAATCAAGTGAATTTAAGGAGTACAGGGCGCAGCAAAAATTGAGATTCACATTGCCAGCCGTTTGATGAGTTAACCGTCTGTTCGTTATCGGTAAAATATTCACAGTAGGGTATGAAAGCACTGCAGGTTAAAAACAATAGACACTTGGTATTATTTTGATTAGTGACGAAGATGACAGGATTCATAAGGCCTGAAGGGGAGGGCGGTTACATATTTCATGCTGGTGTGTTTTATGCTTTGTCAGGTTAACCGAATACTTTCGATGAGCCTGAGTTCAGGATACAAACATTATTTCGACGCGGAGGATATTATGAATAAACAGTTACTATCAGCATTAATCGGTTCTATGACGTTGGCATTAAGCACGGCAAGTTTCGCTAGCGATATGAGTGACAGCGGCAAAACTGTCATTATGAACGACCTGCAAAGTGGCGAAAGTATTGGCAGTATTATTGTCAGTGATTACGATGATGATGGTGTAGTGTTCACACCAAACCTAAGCGGGTTAACACCGGGCATTCACGGCTTTCATATTCATCAAAATGGCGATTGTTCGCCCGCCATGAAAGACGGTAAGAATGTGTTAGGCGCAGCTGCAGGAGGGCATTTTGATCCCGAGAATACCGGTAAACACTCTGTTCCATGGTCAGAAAAAGGTCACGAAGGGGATTTACCCACCTTGTTTGTCGATGAGAACGGTAAAGCGAAGCAGGCGGTTTTTGCCCCTGAACTTGAACTTGATGACATTGAAGGGCGCGCAATCATGATCCACGCCAATGGTGACAACTATTCAGATTCACCTAAACCTTTAGGTGGTGGCGGCGAACGGATCGCATGCGGCGTTATTTCAAAATGATTAAGTAAGTTATTTAATGGCTGTGGTTTACCGTCATCCTAATATATTAAAGCGACTAATGAGTCGCTTTTTTATGCTTATAATCTTGATATTCAAGCCATAACTTGAATTCTTGATAGTCGTCAGTGTTTTGCTCTTTAGCCGCTCTCCATGACTTGAACATTTCAAATTCATCACTTTTTGGTAAAACTGCTTGGCTATTGCTCAAACTTGATACGGTTTTGTATGTTTCCGAATGGTTATTTTGGACCGTCGCGCCAATGGCCTGATAATTTTTAGCTGCAGGTTTCACATCGTCAGTGGTTTTTTCTGCAAAAATTTTACTCAATGAAAACTCGCCTTTCTCACCAGAAAAGACCCCTGGACCATCGAGTTCTTCTTGGGCGATTACATGGCTTGTTATACTGAGGCTAACCAAACCAGCTAGGACAACGATACGAGTTGTGGCGTTAAATAAAAACATAATAAACCTTTATCTCGGTTGTAGGCAGAATGAAAAAGTTAGATGCCAAGAACGGATATATTTATGGCATCAGGCATTTTAGATGAGTATTTACGCTAACCTAGCGTGTGGTTAAAAACGAACCATACCACCAAGCGCTAACGCGTTGAAACTTTCTTGATCGTCGGTGTCGCCTTTGGTTGCTTGCACCCACAAGCTTACGCCGCCCACGGGGGGGAAGTGATAAGCGACAGTACTACGGGTATGATCTGCTCCTGATATGCCAGACGCATCTTCAGAACCGTAATTACCCATACTATAGCTGACGGCATGTTTGCCTTGGGTGTAACCTAGCTTCCAGTTAAGAAAGTCACGGTCACTGCCGTCTAACTGATCTGCTACGCCATAAGTTGCAGTGAAATTCACACCGGAGTCATGTAGATAACCGGCTAAAATACCGTAGCCACTTTCTGCACCGAAGAAGCCTGCTGTGCCATTTCCGTCGATATCTGCTTGTGGATCTTCGTCGTTGTCTGCATCACCATAATCCACAGACCATGCGTTAACGCGCCAACCATTGGCTGAGTATTTCACCGCTAACTCATAACTGCTGTCTTCCCCATATTGGGCATAAAACTTAGCGCCTTCAAGAAAAGTCGGTGACTCATAGACAATGCGTTCACTAAAGATTGACTGGGCCTGAACAAATGGTGTTTGACTTTCGCCAGCTGGACCGCGGCGGGTCGAACCAAAACGTTGGCTCATACCAAGTGGGTCAGACCACCAAGTGCCTGATTGGTCAACATCAGATACGATCCATGTGATACTGGCGCCCGTACCCAGTTTAACTTTACCGAACGCTCCTTGAACCCATAACTCTTGAATACGGTTACGTGAGTTAGTGCCGTCTTGTAGGATGTTAGATACCCCCTCATCTAAACCGATTTCAACTTGGGCACCAAAAGTCAGTTCTTTGTATTTAACGGACCCTTTTACCCCAATAGTCGACTCGGCAAATTCATGGCGACCAAAATACAGGTCATCAGAAGTATCGTCTTTAATAATGTTATATAGCACTCGGCCATAAGCGGTGACTTCAGCTTGGGCTGATTGGCTAGCAACCAGTGGAGATAGCATGGCTAACGCGAGCATAGATTTTTTCATGTGTGTCCTATGTGTGTGTTATTGCAATATAAGATATTCAGGGAACAAAATGACCAGTAATAAAACCAATACCTGCATCAGGATAAAGGGAATAACACCTTTATAAATGGTGGTCGTTTTAAGTGATTTAGGTGCCACGCCTTTTAGATAAAACAGACTGAATCCAAAGGGTGGGGTTGAAAATGACGTTTGTAAGTTCATTGAAATTAAGATAGCGAACCAAATCAAATCGATGTCCAGTAACATGGCTACGGGTGTCAATATAGGCACCACTAGGAACGAAATCTCAATAAAATCGATGAAGAAACCCAGTAGCATAATTGTCAACATCGCAAGAATAATGAACGTCCATTTATCACCGGGTAGTTGGGTGAAAAAGTCTTCTACTAGATATTCACTACCGGAGTAACTAAAGACCATGGAAAATGCTGTTGCGCCCACCAGTACTGCGAATATCATGGCGGTTACCTTAACGGTTTCACCCGATATTTCATGTACCCTCTTGAATGAAAAGCGGCCATAAATTGCCGACAACACCAATGCACCTACAGCGCCGATAGCCGATGATTCGGTAGGCGTTGCAATACCGGTAAAAATTGAACCTAATACGGTTACAATCAACAACAACGGCGGGAAGATATCTTTAACCGCTTGTACCAGAATGGTGCGCCTGTCTTCGGTCACTTCAATTGGAGGACAGTATTCTGGTTTTATTTTACCCAAAATCAAAATATACAGGGTGTAAACGACTATCAGTAAAACCCCAGGTATCACAGCCGCACGAAACAAATCGCCAACCGGTACTCCCATTACATCACCTAATATTATTAAGATAATAGAAGGTGGAATAATCTGCCCTAATGTTCCGGCGGCGCATATTACACCAGCTGCCGTGGGTTGGTGATAATTATTTTTTAACATCACAGGCAGCGAAATTACGCCCATAGCAACGACACTTGCGCCAACCACACCGGTTGAAGCTGCAAGCAAAGCGCCGACGATTATAGTGGAAACCGCCACACCCCCTGAAATACCGCCAAATAGCTTGGCTGATGATTCGAGTAAGCGTTCTGCAAGGCCGGTTTTTTGTAACACTATGCCCATAAATACAAACATGGGAATAGCCATCATAGTGGTGTTTTCCATGATGCTCATGATGCGGTATGGCATGAAAGCAAATAGATCTGCGCCTAAGACGATGACCCCTATCAGTACAGAGACACCCGCAAAAGTAAATGCAACGGAGTAGCCGAGAAATAAGCACAAAAGTGCAATGCCAAATAAAACTAAACCTGTCATTAAAGTGCATCCTTATGTTGCCCAGATGGTACATCAGGGCCGGTTAGGCGCTGAATTTGTTCCAACATGACGTAGAAGGTGCATAAGATAAGAAACACAGACGACGCAGGAATGACGCCACGAATAATAAAGCGGTGGGGTAAACCGCCGGGATCAGCACTACCTTCACCCATTTCATAGGCTTCAAGGGTGTAGTCCCAGCTGTAGTAAAGGATCAATATGGTAACGGGCAGTACAAACAGCAGTGCACCAAATAAATTAATATAAGCTTGAAGGCGAGGACTAAAGTTGTCGTACAGTACATCAACTCGCACGTGGCAATCGGTCTTTAAGGTGTAACCAATACCAAACATAAACATGGCAGCAAACAAATGCCATTCAAGCTCTTGCATGCCGATGCTAACTTCGTTAAAGAAATAGCGCATCACCACGTCATAAAACACGTTCAAAATCATTAACATCATCAGCAAACTGCAGAGATGACCTACGCCATCTATAAACTTGCCTAGTAATTTAACGACTGAATTCATAATAAATCTCTGACATGCGACTACCGAGCACAAAACACTTTTTAACCAAGCGAGATGTGCTGATAGCAGGCCAATCGTATGGTTACTTTTCATCCTCGAAACTTTCTAAATAAGCTTGGTCAGCAAACTTAGTCCAAGCACGAACTTGCTGTTGATAACGTATAATCGACTCTAAAATTTTATTGGTTTTGGGAGCTTTGGCTGCAAATTCAGCGAGTAGCTCGTCGTTTGCTGCACGGATCGCTTTCATGACAGGTTTTGGAAAGGTACGAATTTTTATGTTCGGGTAATCGGTTTGCAGTGCTTTAAGGTTGACGCCGTTCTCATGGGTAGATTGTGAATACATGTCATAAGCGGCGGTTTTCATTGCGATCGTTAATATTTTTTGTAAATCAGCGGGTAACGAGTCATAGGCTTTCTGATTAACCATAAACTGCAACTCTGTTGCTGGTTCTTGCCAGCCGGTGTAGTAATAAGGCGCTATTTTGTGAAACCCCATACGTAGATCCAGTGACGGGCCAACCCACTCAAGTGCATCGATGGTGTTGCGTTCTAATGCGGTGTAAAGTTCGGCAGAAGGTATATTGGTTGGGCTGGCGCCCAGTTTAGCCAATACTTCACGCGAAACCTGGAATACGCATTTTCAACCCTTTCAAGTCGTCCACTGTGTTGATTTCTTTTCTAAACCAGCCACCCATTTGTACCCCAGTATTACCGCCTGGGAATGACAAAATGCCGTCATGCCGAATGGGACAGTTGTGAAGAATAGGGTATTGAAGTCTTTGCCTTTCGAATAATAGGAAGCAGAATGGCCCATTTGATATTGGCCACTTTTAACGAAATCAAAAATACCTAGCGCAGATTTATGTTTGTTGGCTGAATCAATGCGTATGGTTAGTCTACCATCTGACATTTCTTCCACCATTTTAGCCATATTTTTGCTAGCATCACCAAAATACTGACGTACTACCTAGTGACAGATGAATATCGTGATTTGTCTAATCAAAGCGTTGATACATTAGAAAGTTTCCTGATTGAGCAAAAGCATCAAGAACTCAAGAATTATACGTTTTTAGCGGTATCCGCCATGACCGATGCTTACCAAAACAGTGATATAGATGATGGGGAAGCTAAGGCACGAGTCACAGAGATTATTCATAACATGACTTATAGCGGTGCTGACGGGTATTTTTTTGTGTATGACGGAGAAGGTAACGGCGTAGTGCATCCTAAAGAACCTTATCGAGTTGGGGAGAATTGGTGGGACTTAGAAAGTGAGCAGGGCGATAAAACCGTTCAAATATTAATTAGAAATGCCAAAGCCGGTGGTGGATTTTATCGTTACCCTTGGCGTAAACCATCGTCAGATGAAATGTCTGAAAAAATGGGCTATTCAGTATTTTTGGAAAAGTGGAACTGGATGATCGGAACGGGTGTGTACTTAGATGATGTAAACAACCAATTAAATAAACTGCAACGTGAAATAGACCAACATATTAATAAAACCAAGCAGATTATTTTGCTGGTGGCCATGTCTTCGATATTTGTCATCTTTCTACTTGGACTCATTCTAAACTTAAGCAAAAAAAAGAAAACAGATCAAAAAATCAGTGAGTTAGGCCTTAAGATAATTAATATGCAAGAAGAAGAGCGTCGGCATATTTCCCGATAATTACATGATGGTATCGATTAAGTATTCGCTGGAAGCCACCGGCCTATGGTTAGCGAAAGCGAAGGTTGATAAACCACAGCCCCTTGAGCATGCACAAAGTAATTTACGAGACGCGATCAATGAAATTAGGCGTATTTCTCACCATTTACACCCAAGAATTTTGGATGAACTGGGCTTATCTGCGGCTATGGATGCCCTTGCTGTAGAGTTTAGTGAGCAAACTGGCATTGCCGTCAACATCACCAAACCAGCGGTACGTAAATTAGTACAAGACAGTATTAGTACGACCTTGTATAGGGTTGTACAAGAGTCTCTGATCAACGTGCAAAAGCATGCCCACGCTACAGAAGTCAATATCGATATGTCCATCAAAGACAAGTGGTTAACGTTGAGCATCAGTGATAACGGCCGAGGATTTGATAGCCAATTAAATGACAAAACTGACGAGTACGGGATTGGGTTACGTAACTTGGCAGAGCGGGTTGAGTATCACTTAGGCGAATTTAGTGTGCAATCATCATCAAGCGGTACCCTAATAAAGGCACGTATCCCAAAAACTAGCTACGCTAATAATCAAACTGTGACAAAAGGCACTCTTGCATGAGCACAATACAACCTGAGCTACCCACCCGTATTTTATTGGTTGATGATCACCCCATGGTGCAAGGGGGCTTGAGCGCGTGTTTGTCGTTTTATGATGATATCGAGATAGTCGGGATGACGCATGATGGAAAAGACGCACTGGAAAAGGCCTTAGCATTAAAACCAGATGTGATCCTAATGGATATCAGCATGCCTTCTATGAACGGAATTGATGCAACCGAAATCATTACCGATCGTTTAGAAGATACTAAAGTACTGATCTTTAGTATGCATGACAGTGCGGAATTTGTTACTAGCTCTATTCAAGCAGGTGCGTCGGGTTATATCTTAAAAGACACCACGTCAGAAGAGGTGTATTACGCCATTAAAGCGGTGGCGAAAGGGCAGACGCATTTCAGTAGCTCGATAGCGAAAATGTTAATTGATAAGCCTGCCAAGGACACCAGTCAAAAACTCACGACTCGCGAGCAACTGATACTTACCCATGTAGCACAAGGAAAATCTAGTAAAGAAATAGCACGGATTTTGAATATCAGTTTTCGTACGGTTGAAGCCCACAGACGCAACATGAAAAGCAAGCTTAATATTGAATCATTGGCGGAACTGATTTGTTATGCGGTCGATCACGGCCTAGTCGATAAATAAACATTTAAGTATTACACCAATGCTAACCACACACCGACACCGATTAATAAACTGCCAGCAATACGGTTCATCCAGCGTATATTGTCATTGCGATTAAGAAACATGCGTAAACTTTTACCGCCGGTGGCATAAATCAACATACATACAAATTCGCTCAACATGATTAAGCCAACGAGTACCATAAGCTGTCCCGTTAACGGTTTAGATAAACTAATAAAAGGTGGTAATAAGCTGACCATAAACGCCCAGCCTTTAGGGTTTGCAATGGCGGTGATAAAACCTTGAGAGGCAAGCCCGATACGTGAGGCTGGACCTGTGGGGGTATCGCCAGTGTTCATGTGTCCTTTGGCGATGAACATCTTAGTGCCCAAATAACCTAAATAAGCTGCGCCGAGCCATTTAAAAACCTGAAACACAGCGGGATAATTTAACATGATACTGGCTACGCCGACTACCGCAGCTATGGCGACTAATGCCACGCCAAATACTTCACCTAACATCATCCACAATGTGCGGCGCACACCCACACTCATGCCTAAGGTCATGGCAAGGGTCATACACATGCCTGGAGTAATAGAAACAAAGAAAAATGTCGGTATAAAAACAGCGAGTATGGTTAAATCAGGCATTCACAAAACATTCCATATGAAAGACTCAAGCACAGCCCGTCAGTCTACTAATATTTGACCAATATGCGAACGGTTTACGTTGCAACTTAACGAATATTTTTTAAAATAATTATATTTAACAGTGTGTTAACAAGATGGTTGCGGTGGGGGAACAGGTTTGAATAAATGGCTATGAAGGGTTGTATTTCTATATCAATCAACAAAGACACAAGGGGCTGGCCCTTGTATCTAATGATTTTTCACGCCTTCAGTTAAGGCATTTGTTGGCAGCTGACTTGATTATTTAGTTGCTCAAGAAGCCACATTATCCATTTCAACTTCCATCTCTTTAACGGGGCGCACAGTCAATAATTTACGCAGCGCTGATACAATGAAAAAGGTCGTTTCCATGGGAGAGCGATTATAAAAACTGTCCCAAGCTTGACCTTTGAATTCCGAGTAATTTGCTATGCGCTCAGGGTGTAATTCACCATAGGCGAGGTGAACAGCATGACCGATAGTGACATCAATCGTCAGCGCTTCGTCTACTTGCAAACTTGGGTTCTGTTCGAAAAACCTGCCCAGTGCACTTAATGTTTCAACCGTCAGTTGTCTATATTCAGGTGCCTGAATATTATTCAACATCTGCTCGATAAGCAGCGCAAACGCAGCTTCTCCTTGGGTCATATCGCTTAGCACCATGTCGCTGGCTATGCGATTACGTTTATCCATTTTGTTACCAATCACTAGACCTGTCGTATGCTTAAAAATACTCCATACTTGAGGAATAAAACCGGCAGGTCTTCTGTCAATAACACCTTGATGTTGTCGCCAAACGTACCAACCCTCAGTTGGTTCTGACAGCTCTTCTAAACCCAGATCTTGATCCCAATCGAGCTTGCCTGAATGGCATTCCGCATGCAGCTCTTCGAGCTTCATGGGAAGGTCTGTTAAGTTTTGGTACTCCTCAAGCACAGCTTCAATTTGATCCTGAATATCTGACGGGGCCAAGTTCATAATATGTTCGTATGCTTCATCTGGCGTCTTATGATGTTCACGAGAAATCTGACTGGTGAGCAAAATAATCAGGTAACTAACACGCACAGTCAACAATTCACTAAATAGCTTAGGTCGTGCTTTGACTAACATGCCTAAGCACAAGAGTACTTCTTGCGTTAATACCTGGTCGCGCACATCTTCGCGGCAGAATTGACTGATTTTGGCAAGTAATTCATCATCTTGTAAAGTCTTAGATATTAATGAGTCATCACTGTAAGCGCGGCCAACTTGAATAAACTTTTGTGCCACAAGTAACGCACTGACTGCGAGCCCTAAATCACCATCAACTTTACCTAATAAGCCCGATGCATGGCGTAAAACAGACCATAAGCGCAAGCGACCTGCTTGCAAATAGACTTCTTCAATCAATGCTTTAATCGTGTGCTGTTGACCTTGGTAGCTGATCCTGGAGTCTACACCCAGCAGTTTACTCAGCGCGGCGAGCAAGGCTATCTGCTGATACAAGTTGTCGGATTTTTCTAAACGGGTAAGCAGGTCAGTTGTATCTGATGACACATCTATCTCGCGCTCTTGATCAGATGACAGTGCAATATGATGACCCGCAAGGGACAGGGTGCATGAATGGGAAAACAACTCGCTAAGGGGCTCACTTGGTAATATTAAATCATTCAATTGCTCAACCCGCTCCACAGCAGAAGTTGGGGTTAGCTGGGCCATTGTTCCGTGCTTGACGGGTACATCATCTACTTCCCCGGTAGCAATTTGAGCCATTAATTCGAAAAACGAGCTGCGCTCAGCCCCCAGTAAATTATGGGTCAGTAAAACGGTGACGGTGGGGCGGCCTACTTCGGTCCAATTACGGTGTAAATAGCTCAGCTCACTTTTAAAGCGACGCACCAGAAAATCAATGTCGTAACTTAAAAAGTACTCGTGTTGCATAAAAGAGGGGGTTAAACACACAGCTCGTTGTTTATTAAACATATACACCCGGCTTGTGGTTAGGCTTTTAAGCATACGCGGTATACGGCCGGTCAGGCCCAAACTATCACAGCGACCGACTTGTCCGTGCACGGCGGCGATGTCTTCTGGGCGATATACTTTGACAGGGGCAATATCACTTAAGGTTTCAGTGGCCACGCCATGTGCTGCTAGCTCTTGTTGTAGTGTTTCATCTTCTGATATAAATATTAATTGCACCACTGGCTTCATGGTTGGTTTGGCATGACGGCGTCCAAGGGGATCTAAATCTCCCGGGCGCAACAAGCCATCTTGTAACATGGAGCCAAGCAAGAATAGGCTTTGCGCCCACACTAAGGGCACGTTCTCATTAGGCAAGCGATCTTGTGATTGAGGAGCTGCTCGTTCCGCGTCAATAGACGCTTTAGGCACAAAATATAATTCAGGCAGTAATTTAAACCCATTCTGTTCTACAAGAACCTTATCTAAACGGTCACGATAATGGGCAATTTGCGGTTTATTATCGGAAAAAAGAGCATCTAAATACAGGTAGGCATAAAATAACGGCCATTCAGATTCAATGTTTTCAAACTGTTTCAGTTCTTTATCTTCGTAATGCAATCTTGCTTCATCTTCAAGTACCGTTTGATGACCATCACGTAAGAAGCGCTTCAGTCCATAGCGGCCCTCTAATTTAGTCACAATGTCGTGACGTACCTTATCTGCTAATGCTTTATCTTGCACTGCAAAAGCAGGAAAGCCGATAACGCTAAGCAAAGCAGCATCAATTTCTTTGGTGTTTGACTCCCTGGGTAACATGGCACTCAATGTGATATTAGATTGGGCAATGTTGTCTGGGATTACGTGGATCACCGAACTAAGGGAGCCCTTAGCACCATAAAGGTTAAAACCTGATAAGGCTTCAAGAGCCGCTTTTGCCATGCCCAACGAGCTGGCGTTTAATTCAACGCTACCGCTGTTACTTTTAGCGCCTCGCTCCCAAATACCAAAATCAGGCGTGCGGTACGCTCGCTCGATGTAGTACACCAAGTTTTGTACAAAACATACTTCTTCGTCTGACCAGATAACGTCAAGGCCAGACGCAATCATTTGGGTAAGTGTCAGCAGAAATACCGAGGTGGCATCAATTTGCAAATGGCCCCATTCAGAATCGCCCACCACGCTGTCACCCGTAGCGGTATCGTATTTTGCATGCAGCGCATCTATGGGTTGACGAGTTCTCTTAAAGGCTTCAACTTTCGTTGATTGCGCCATCATTGAGCGCAACAATCCACGCATCAGTTTGACTGTACGTTGTTGTAACTCGTAGCCTCGACCATTGTCATTATCTACATTACGATACGCTAGAGCTAAGCCCCATACCGCCAGTATGCTGTATACGTTGTCACGTACCCAAGCGTCTTGATAGTTACCATGCACAGTAATGGCAGTGCTAGCTGGCAGCAAGCCGCTCACAGGGTGTTGTTTGTCTAAAATGACAGACTTAATTTGCTGATAATACGCGTCGAGTTGCGTGTTTAGTTCGAGGTTTTGCATAGGGTATCCTAATAAATTCTGGAGAAGCAGGGAAAGGGCTTCTGAAAAATGCAGATTAACTTATCTGTAATACACAAATATGATAATCACGCGGTATAATTGGGTTTAATACAGGCTTTAAAATTTATATCATCTTATTGAACATGGTAAAATTACCCGTTAGTCGTATTTTTTGGATCGTTCCACCACTAATACAAAACATTCGAGCAAAAAATACGCCATATCTTTTTATCGGCCGTATTAGACCACTTAATTAGTGCCAAATTGTTACTGAGCACAACGCTGACAATATAATTCACTGTCGAGTGGCAAGCGTTGCTCATGTTCAGATCCGCACTTTCTTACGTATTTCTTTATTTTACTAATCTTAATCGTTTAAGTTTAGCGTGACCAGCACCCATTTATATTTAAGTGCAAGCTTGGTGCGCTTAAATATAATTGGGTGCAGATAGTAGGGGAAGCCTCGGGCCACTTTGATAAATCCTGACTTTAACGAGCATACCTAAAGCTTCTATTGACCTGAGTAAAGTAAAAAATACATTTGTTACAATTAAATGCTAATAGGAACTATTATCATTTGGTTATTTCTGAGATAATCACAGCATATCAAACAGGGGGAAAATTAAATCATGCGCAATGTAATCAAAGAATGTGTGACTTTCGTTCACCATTGGAACGAAACGTTATTTAGTTTTAAAACGACGCGCCAGAAATCATTTACCTTTGAAAGTGGTCAGTTTGTGATGATCGGTTTAGAGCTTGCTGGCAAACCACTGATGCGTGCATACAGTATTGCCAGTGCAAATTATGCAGACGAATTAGAGTTCTTTAGCATCAAAGTGCCAGATGGCGCGCTTACATCTGAACTGCAAAAAATTCAAGCCGGTGATGAGGTCATGTTAACGACGCGTGCAACGGGTACCTTAGTCGCGGGTTATCTACAACCGGGGAAAAATCTCTATTTATTGAGCACAGGTACAGGCTTAGCGCCTTTTATGAGTATTATTCAAGACCCAAATATCTACGATCAGTTTGAAAAAATTATTTTAGTGCATGGAGTACGCTGGGCGTCTGAGCTGGCATATCAACAAGAAATCGAAGTGGGTTTGCCAAACAACCCGTTTTTTGGCGACATCGTACAAGATAAATTATTGTATTACCCAACGGTAACCCGAGAGCCTTATCAATATAACAGCTTGAAAAGCAATGATGGACTACGGGATCATGAAGGGCGTATCACCGAACTCTTGTTATCAAATAAGCTCAGCGGCGACTTAAATCTACCGAATATCGATCCTGAAAATGACCGTTTTATGCTGTGTGGTAACGACGCCATGCTCAAAGACTTAGCTAAAATATTGGACGACAAAGGATTCAGCAAAGCAAATTCTCGCTCTCAAGGCCATTACGTTATTGAACAAGCGTTTATTGAAAAATAACGGCAAATTAAATCGCAATATGTGCCATTTACTTCCATTGGGTAAATGGCATTTCATTCGCGTCAGCGACTCGGCTTAATTTATCGAAAAGGTTCTCAACTCAAACGTTTGACCCAAAGTTACTCATCCACTAGCACTTCAAAGCCTCCATAAATCATACGCTTTCCGTCAAAGGGCATGGGTGACTTTAGTGGGTCGAAGCGAGGGTCTTGCATACATTTCTGCATGCCTATGTCCCTGACCTCTTTCGACGGCCAGGTGATCCATGAAAATACTACAGTTTCATCGTCTTTCGCCTTCACAGCCAAGGGAAAAGACGTGAGCTCACCTTCCGGGACGTCATCCCCCCAACACTCTTTGCAAGCTAGCGCACCGTATTCTTGTTTGAAGATGTCAATACACTGCTTAGCATAAGCTTTGTATTGTTCTTTATTTATGCTGGGAACCGCGACAACAAAACCATCGATATAAGCCATATTTCACCTCGTGTGTTTATGTAGCATGTTAATTATTGCAATAGTGAGCACTATTAACACCATAGTGGGTTTAATAAGATAGTGATAGTTGCAACAGGGAACGAGAACAGTGAATGTGTGGCACAAGCATTGAGGTGTAACGGACTAATGGTGATGAAAAAAGCAGGCGCCATGATTTGCGCCTGCTTATCCATTTATTTGTGAATAGGGTAACAGAATATTCGTTAAGCAGATTTTGCGCTTTTTGCTGGCGCAAATAAACTTGGGCCAGCCGCTACCAAGGCTTTTCCATTGTCGGTATCTGTGAATTTATCGAAGTTGTCGACGAATAATTCAGCTAAGTTATTGGCTTTTTCACTCCATTGGCTTTCATGCTGATAAGTTTTACGTGGATCGAGAATATCTGTGTCCAATTCACCCAACCCTTGTGGTACCTGTAAATTAAATATCGGTAGTGTCGTGGTGGATGCTTCATCTAGGGAGCCATCTAGAATGGCATCAATGATGGCACGCGTTGCTTTGATAGAAATACGCTTGCCTGTGCCGTTCCAACCGGTATTGACCAAATACGCTTGGGCACCTGATGCTTGCATGCGGTTTTTAAGGACCTTGGCATACTGCGTAGGGTGCAAACTTAAAAAAGCCGCACCGAAACAGCTAGAAAAGGTCGGAGTCGGTTCAGTAATTCCGCGTTCCGTGCCGGCTAATTTAGCGGTGAATCCAGATAAGAAATAATACTGCGCTTGTTCAGGTGTCAATTTAGCAACAGCCGGAAGTACGCCGAATGCATCTGCGGTTAAGAAGATCACCTTATTGGCGTGACCCGCTCGAGATATCGGTTTAACGATATTGTCGATATGCTGAATGGGGTAAGAGACGCGGGTATTCTCAGTTTTACTATTATCGTCAAAATCAATTTTACCGTTTGCATCTACGGTTACATTTTCTAGTAGTGCGTCACGACGAATGGCATTGTAGATGTCAGGTTCGTTCTCTTTACTCAAGTTGATGGTTTTTGCATAACAACCACCTTCAAAATTAAATACCCCGTTGTCATCCCAGCCATGTTCATCATCGCCGATAAGTTCTCGGTTGGGATCCGTCGATAAGGTGGTTTTACCGGTTCCAGAAAGACCAAAAAATACGGCAACGTCACCTTCCTTGCCCACATTTGCACTGCAATGCATTGAGGCAATATTTTTAAGGGGTAACAGGTAGTTCATCATTGAGAACATACCCTTTTTCATTTCACCGCCATACCAAGTGCCGCCAATTAACTGGACTTTTTCAGTGAGATTAAAGGCAACAAAGTTCTCTGAATTTAATCCCTGGGCTTGCCAATTCGGGTTAGTGGTTTTTGCACCGTTCATAACGACAAAGTCAGGTTCGTAGTGGGCTAATTCTGCTTCGGTAGGACGAATAAACATGTTCTTTACAAAGTGTGCTTGCCAAGCCACTTCAGTGATAAAACGTACTTTCAGGCGGGTATCTTCATTCGCACCGCAATAAGTGTCTACCACAAATAAACGTTTGCCGCTGAGTTGCTCGGTGACTAAATTTTTTAACTCGCCCCAAACTTGTGGTGTGATGGGTTTATTATCGTTTTTCCCCTGATCTGACCACCATACGGTATCTTTAGATACGTCATCACGCACAATGTATTTGTCCTTCGGTGAGCGACCGGTAAACTTACCTGTGTTGACATTTACGGCACCCAATTCAGTGATCGTTCCTTTTTCATACCCTTCAAGTGAGGAGTTGGTGGTTTCCTCAAACAACAAGTCGTACGAGGGGTTATGTACAATTTCGGTAGCTTCGATAATGCCTAATTTGGCTAAATCAGTGGTCAATGTGTGTATAGTCATTAAATAACCCTTCGTTTGATAATGGCGGCGCGAACGTATATTTATGGTCGTGTTAGGCACGTAAGCCTGACCCGGTTAATACCTTAATGGCAGCTAGCTAGAGCGTTGTTAGCATAAGGCGTTACTCTGTGTAACAGTCGATACTATTCTAACCAATTTTGGACTCATTATGTAACCCATGTTGTAATAAAACATGTTGGATTTCATAAGTTCGAAATAAATTGTCATAAAGTTGCTATATTTCAAACTTTCATGCGTTTTATTTGCGCTTAAAGATAAAATATAAGTGATTTTAAACTTATCGTATTGGAATCTAAGTGAATTTTTTATTTCTTTAAATGTCTGATAAATAGTACTTATTTACATGCTTTTGCTTTTCGTGTGCAAGGCAGTCCAGTCTAATCACCACTTTCGAACCCTAGGCTTGTTTTTTGCTGCCTAACATACTGATATATTGATAACGACTATTTCTGTTGTATATCCTGAAAGTTTACAAGGTGAGCGAAGTTAACGTTGTTTCATCGTTATTTCCTGGTGGAAGTCGCGTTATAAACAAGGCAAATGTTCCTAGCTAGGACCACTATGTGTTCATCGAACGTGAGTCACACTCACTCTGCGCAATAAAATATTTACTGTTGGTGAGCTTTACCTTTGTTACTAGATACGAAGGGATTAGCAAGCACAGCAAATATTTTTGTTCAATTTAGCTTACAAAAGCTTACGTATTGCCCTTGATGCAAATGTCTCAAGATGCGATTCTTTTGCTCTTTTATCCCGAGCTCGCAAAACACTGCATCTCTCAGCTCTATTTCCCAGTAAAAGGACCATTAAATGACACGGTTGCCCACCGACTATCTGAAGCAAATACTTGCTATGTTACCTGCTGAATCAATTATTCAAGATATCAGCCGACGCCGGGCACTGGCGGTCGATGCCAGCTTTTACCAGCTTATTCCCTTGTTGGTGTTGAAGCTCTCGTCATTAGAACAAGTACAAAACGTTCTCAGGCTCAGTGCGCAATATAGGGTGGCTGTTACTTTTCGTGCCGCGGGCACCAGTTTGTCAGGGCAGGGGGTAAGTGACTCCGTGCTGATTACCTTAAGTGATGATTGGCGTAACCACTGGGTGTTAAATAACGGCGGGAAAATTAAGTTACAGCCTGGGGTTATTGGCGCGGATGCGAACCGGTTATTAGCCCCTTTTGGACGTAAGATTGGCCCAGACCCTGCGTCAATCAACAGCTGTAAAATCGGAGGCATTGCGGCAAATAATGCCTCCGGCATGTGCTGCGGTGTGGCGCACAACAGTTATTACACAGTACAAGATATGTCCCTAGTGCTGGCAGATGGCAGCATGGTGGATACCAGTGATGAAGAAAGTGTTGCTCACTTTCGCCAACGACATCAGGAAATGCTGTCACAGTTACAGCAATTGGCCTCGGACTGCCAAAATAATACATCACTATATGGACTTATCACCCACAAATATCGCCTTAAAAATACCTGTGGTTACGCACTGAATGCGTTGATTGATTATCAGGACCCACTCGATATATTGGTGCATCTCATGATTGGCTCAGAAGGCACGTTAGGTTTCATTAGTGACATTACTTACCGGACCGTAATTGAGCATAAACATAAAGCCAGCGGTTTATATTTATTTGCCAGTGCAGAGCAAGCATGTTCATTGGTTGAAACATTAAGTCAGCAAAGCGTCGACGCCGTTGAATTAATGGACCAGCGAGCATTGAATTCGGTTAAAGGGCAGCCAGGTTTACCAGATTCATTTTGCACACAGAATGACAATTACACGGCACTTTTGATTGAAGTGAGTGCTGAAAGCCCAGGGGAACTGACACAAAAAATAGACACGCTGGCAGCATATATAAGCAGTCATCATGTTTTACAGTCAATCCCTTTTAGTCGTAATACCTTGTTAAACCAACAATTATGGGCCATACGCAAAGGTACGTTTCCTGCTGTTGGCGCGGTGCGCGAAGCAGGCACTACGGTTATCATTGAAGACGTATGTTTCCCCATTGAAAATATGGCGCAAGGCATTGGCCGATTACATCAGTTATTTGATCAGTTTGGCTACTCAGAAGGGATAATATTTGGCCATGCATTGGCAGGGAATTTACATTTTGTGTTTACCCAGTCATTCGAACAACAAGCTGAAATTGAACGCTATGATCGTTTTATGCAGGCGGTGGCTAAGCTAGTCGCGGTGGAATTTAAAGGATCCCTTAAAGCAGAACACGGTACAGGGCGTAATATGGCGCCGTTTGTGGCATTAGAGTGGGGAAGTGAAGCCTACAAAGTGATGCAGCAAGTTAAAAAAATCATTGATCCCACAGGGATTTTGAATCCTGGGGTTATATTGAATGACGATGCGCAAAGCCACATTAAAAACCTTAAATTAATGCCAAAAGCCAATGATATTATTGATAAATGTATCGAATGTGGTTTCTGTGAAGCTGTTTGTCCATCTCAAGAATTGAGTTATACCCCTCGGCAGCGCATCGCCATTTGGCGCCGAATAAAACAGCTGCGCGCGCTAGGCAATGCAGCAAACAACACTGAGTCTGAAAACGCTCAGGAATTACGTCAGTTAGAGCATGACTTTCAATACATGGGAATCGATACCTGTGCCGCGACAGGATTATGTGCTCAGCGCTGCCCGGTGGGGATTAACACAGGTGATCTTATTCGCCAACTTCGCAGTGAAAGACAAAGCAAATTCGGTGAAACTATCGCTAAATTCAGCGCAGAACATTTTTCCTTGGTGAGCCAATCAGCCGCGTTGGGGTTTGGAGCGTCAAGCTTTGTTACTAAGGTCTTAGGCGATACGCTCACCGACACCATAGGTGCTAAAGTGCATCGATTGTCTGCTAAAAACCTACCTTTGTGGCAAAGTCAGTGGCCAAGTAAAGCCAAAGCGATAAAGTTCGATGGGCAGCCAAAGGCTAAGCAAGTGGTCTATTTTGCCAGTTGCGCCAGTCGCACTATGGGACCTGCAGCGTCTGACAACGAGCCCCGTTCTACCTACGATGCAGCGCGCTCGGTTTTTGCTAAGGCAGGGTATCAGGTCATATTACCTGAAGACATGAACGACCTATGTTGTGGTATGCCATTTAGCAGCAAAGGTTTTCCCGATTTAGCTCAGCAAAAAGGTGATGAGTTAGCCCGTAACCTGCTTAACATTAGTCGCCAAGGTAACATTCCCATTGTGTTTGATACCAGCCCCTGTAAGCAACAAATGCAAGCACTCGATCAGGTACAAGGATTAGATATTTTTGAAACCAGTGAATTTATGGTCAAGCGCGTATTAGCCGATTTACATATCACTCCGCAAAGTGATCCAGTTGCCCTTCATGTTACTTGCAGCAGCCGTAAAATGGGCATCTCAGGTTATCTAGAAGCCTTGGCTCACGCCTGCAGCGAGCAGGTCATTCAGCCTCAGGGCATAGAATGCTGTGGTTATGCGGGCGATAAAGGCATGTTCGTACCTGAATTAAATGCCAGTGCACTTCGCCACCTAAAAAGGCAAATTCCAGTCAACTGTAAAGCTGGCTATAGTAATAGTCGAACGTGTGAAATTGGGCTTAGTCAACATAGCGGTATACCCTATCATTCGCTGATGTTATTGCTCGATAATGTCAGTGCGGCAAAAAGTCAGCTGTAAACCTATGAAGGCGTTAGTTGCCTGCAGAACTACCTATACGTTTGGGCGGTTTGCACGATGAAACTTAGTCTTGAATCGATATTTTACAAATATAGCGTCACTTAACGGAGTAAATGAAATGCGTATTAGTCAACGTCAATTGAATGGCGCGGTGGAAGAGAGAATTTTAACCGCATCTCAAGCCGAGCAGTTAGTTGCATACCTATCAGCGCTGCCGGATAGCACACCCAAGTTTGATTTTACCCACTTACTTTATTATTTCGGTGGCTTAGTCGCAATCGGAGCAATGACCGTATTTATGAACCTAGGGTGGGAATCATTTGGGGGCGCAGGCATTGTGGGTCTTTGTGCGGTTTATGCTGCTGCTGGTGTGTTACTCACTAATCGCTTTGCAAAACAAGGCTTAGTCGTGGTTGCCGGCATCTGTGCTACTTTTGTAGTCACATTGACGCCGCTCGCTATATTTGGAATACAACAGACGTTGGATATTTGGCCTGGCAGCGACAGCTATCAAGATTACCACCGTTATATACAGTGGCATTGGCTATACATGGAACTAGGCACGTTAGCGGTCGCGGTAATACTCGCTAAGATCTATAAATATCCCTTTTTGGTCATGCCCATTGCGGTCACTCTTTGGTACCTGTCGATGGATCTCGCCGTGATGCTCACAGGGGAAAGTCCTGCATATGAGGTGCGTGCATTGGTATCTATGTACATAGGATTATCCATCTTAGGCTTAGCATTTTGGGTGGATTTACGTACTAGACGTTTAGCTGATTATGCATTCTGGTTGTATTTATTTGGCACTATTGCATTTTGGTGTGGCTTGTCTATGCAAGAGTCGGACAGTGAGCTATCTAAGTTTATCTACTGCTGCATCAATATACTCATGATGGGATTAGGAATTATCTTGGTGCGTCGCGTGCTGGTCATATTTGGTGCGCTTGGAGTTTGTGGGTATATAGGGTACTTGGCCTATGACGTGTTTAGCGGCAGTTGGCTATTTCCTATTGCGTTAACCCTGTTAGGGATAGTGATTGTTTACGTGGGCATCATGTGGCAGAAAAACGAGCATGCTATTACCGATAAATTAAGAGAATATTTGCCTGTGGCACTGCGTGAATTACTCGCTAATAAAGTTATGTGACAGGGGTCGAACATCAGTTCGATTTTACTTTACTGTGTCAGGTAACCGTGTTTTGAGCAAAATAAAATGCGATACCTCAGTTTAAATAGTCGTCTACGGCACCCTTTTTCGGGTCATTAACTTTCCTTTTTTTCTCATTCAATGTTATTGCTAGTGAATATCATTACTTTTATAAATCCTGCTTAAATCAATTTCTGCCACATTAAACTCTAAATACTGGCGAATTTTTCACTATTTACCATGTTAAACAATAATTGTTAGATTTTAAAAATTGCCTAAAACGACATTGTTTTACAGTTTTAGTTCAATAAAGGCTTGTCTTAAAAAGCAAAAATAGATAAAGTGATAATCGTTCTCATTTAGATTGTTATTAGGATGTTGCAGTGATTGATTTACTCGTCAATGGTGGGGTTGTGGTATGGCTGTTAATCAGTCTTTCAGTGATTGCATTAAGTGTAGGGGTGTTAAAAGGATGGCAGTTTTATAGTACGCGTCCAAAACCAGCTGATGCCATTGAGCAAGCATTTGGTTTTTTACAACAAGGTAAACATGCCCAAGCACTTTTATTAGTCAAGGGGCAGCGCAACTACCGGGCCGCGTTGATCAGTAGCACAGTACAATTAATCGATAAATCATCACTGGCATTAGACGACATTAAAGACGAAGTTTATCGTCAAGCACAATTGGCGATAGCGCAACTTAATAGCTATTTACGAATTCTAGAAGTCATTGCCACATTAGCCCCATTAATGGGGCTTTTTGGTACAGTAATTGGCATGATCGAAGCATTTAAGGCTATGGAATCGGCTGGTGCTCAGGTTAACCCTGCGGTTTTGTCAGGGGGAATTTGGCAGGCATTACTGACCACTGCAGTGGGTTTAGCCGTAGCGATACCTGTGTCTATGCTCAATAGTTACTTTGAACGCAAAGCAGAAGTTGAAGCCCAAGCAATACAAAATGATTTGCAGCGGGTGTTTACAATTTATGCCAGCGCTTCAAGTCAATCGTCATTAGGTAAAACAAGCTCGGCGAGTAAAGCACAAAATACTTCTAAGCAAGGCACTGAGTAAACACTATGTCTAGTTTGGTCTTGCCACAACGCAGAAAGCAAAGCATTAGCCTGACAGCGTTAATCGATGTGGTGTTCATTTTACTGATGTTTTTTATGCTGACCTCCTCGTTCACTAAATTCAGTGCGGTTGAAATGCAATCGGCATTGGCAGCCAGTACGATTTCTAGCACAAAACCTCAAGTGGTTCGATTAAGTGTTAATGGGCAATTATTAGGTGGAGGTACGCAATTAGAGGGGGTAGCGTTAACCGACGATGCATTAAGCACCCTATTGGCAATCGACACACCTACCGTGCTTATGCCTGCCTCCGAAACACAAGTGCAAGTTATTGTTGATGCGCTTTCTCGCTTGAAAGCCTTAGGGTTTAGCCAGGTCACTTTGGGTAAATTAAGCCCCGGTGATGGAGCAGTGCAATGAGCATGTTTAACCAAATGCCTCGCCTGCGCCGTAAAGCAAACAGTGATGATAACCTCATTCCGCTCATCAACATTGTATTTTTATTGCTGATATTTTTTATGATTGCGGGCAAAATCGAGCAAATTCACGACGCCGGTTTAACACTGCCCCAGAGCAGTCAAACGAAATCGGCGATCGATCAGCCTATTACCCTACAGTTGTCTAAAGACAACGAAATTCATCTCAACAACGAATTGGTCAGCTTTGCTGAATTGCCTAACGCGTTAACGGATTTATTGCTTGAGCACCCAGCTGACGTTGCCGTGCGTGCCGACAAGCAAGTGACCTACCAAGATTTAGACAAAGTGTTAAATACACTTAGATCTGCTGGTTTTAGCACCATCAACTTATTCACTCTAACGACAGAGCCAAGTTGATGAGTGCCATTTCTCCAAAAAACAACGCGTCATCGGTTAATCCCAATATGTTAGGGGACGGCGGGGCTTCAGTGGCGCTTCTTCCTGAGCAATCTGTATTGTTTGCCTCGGGACGTAAACGTCAGTGGGCCGTTGCCGTGACGGTTGCGATTATTCTACACGGCGCGGTGTTTGCAGCTTTATCAGTAAAGACAGATGCAGTGCAGGGCAGTGCGGCTGGTGAAGGGCAAGACGGAATTGAAGTCGGGTTAGGTATGGTCGGTGCTTATCAGGATCAAGAGTTGGTTGAGTCAGAGCAATTGACTGACCCAGTAGAGCCAGTCACTCAGCTTGAAGCGGTTAAAAAAGCAGTTAACAAGCCAACCGCACAAACCGAGCCTGAGGTTGAAAGCAAACCTTTCAAAGATAACGTGCCACCTGTACCCGTTGAACCTCCTGTTGAAAACGTTAACGAACCGGTCATGGACGATATCGCCCCGATAATCGAGCAGGTATCTGCCAGCAATGCCATCCAAAAGGTGCCAGAGCCAACAAAGACAGTCGTTGCGTCAAGTAGTGCACCTGATGTGCAGCATACTCCTGAGACAGACAAGACTGAGACAAATAATGCGCCTGTTAGCGATAGCGAAGCTGACAAAACGGATAATAGCCCAGCTCCAGTGGCCCAAATAGCCACAACTCGTGGAACAGGCAGTGCCAGCTCTCGTCGTTCAGGTGGACGTGCCGGCAATGCAAAAAACTTTTTCGCTGACTTGCAGGCACACCTGAGGGAATACAAGACGTACCCGAAAGCACTTAAGAAGCAAAAAATTGAAGGAATAGTGCAGCTCAAGTTCACCATAGATCGCGACGGTTATGTTTTGGCCTCAAGCATCGAAAAGAGCTCAGGATCCGCTGCACTTGATCAAGCGGCTTTAGATATGTTGCAAAAAGCCAATCCTTTGCCTCTCGTACCAGATTCAATTAAACGTGAGCGCATCACGTTAGTTATTCCCATTGAATATTCACTAATCACCAACTCAGCATTTAAGGAATAGTTACCCATGAGTAGAAAAACAGCCTGTCATTCGGCGCCATTGAGCTTGCGCTCGCCTAACGTTAAAACCAACAAGACTTTATTAGCGTTAAGCATTCCAGGTATGTTGCTAAGCCCTATGGCACTGGCACAAGAAGACGAGCCAATTGTATTGGACACCATGCAGATTGAAGAGCGTACGGTAGATACCAACCCTTATGCCCAAGCGGGCGCACCTTATAAAGCGCAGGTTTCTGGTGATTCACGCCATGTTAAAGAATTAGCCGATACGCCCCAGACTATTAGTGTCTTGACACAAACCCAAATAAAAGAGTCAGGTAAAACTGACTTAAAAGAAATTCTTGCTGCCCAGCCTGGTATTACATTAGGCACAGGTGAAAACGGTAATGCTTTTGGCGATCGCTATATTATTCGTGGCCACGAAGCACGCAGTGACGTGTTTGTCGATGGTTTACGTGACCCAGGTATGACAACTCGTGAAAGCTTTGCCACAGAGCAAGTTGAAATAACCAAAGGCCCCAGTTCTACTTTTGCTGGCCGTGGTTCAACAGGTGGCGCGGTTAACAGTATTACCAAGCAAGCGAGCAGCGAATATGACTTTAACAAGCTAGAAGCCGGTTTAGGTACTGATGATTATCGTCGTATCGCCCTTGATAGTAACAAACGTATCAATGACGAACTTGCCGTACGTGCAAACGTGTTGCATTCATACAAAGAAATCCCTGACCGCAGCCCTGCCGATCAAGAGCGTAACGGTTTAGCCTTGTCAGCGGTTTATCAAGCCACTGACAAACTTAAATTGACTGCAGATTACTATTACTTAAAAGCAGAAGATACCCCGGATCTAGGTACCTATATTGAGCCAAATGGTGGCAAACCTGTACATGACTTGCCTGTGTATAGCCAAGATGGACAAGATTTCTTAGAGTCAGAAATTAATACGTTTACCTTGCGTGCGCAATACGAAATAGACAGTAACACTCGTGTTGAAAACATGATGCGTTACGGCACAACAGACAATGGTTATGTCACAACCGGTGCCCGCGGCACTAACCGTGACGCAACTGACCTAGATGCACCCGGTGCGGCAACTGTTGGTTTGAGTACGCACCAAGGTTGGCAAGAAGTCGAGTACTTCGCAGACCAACTTAATGTCTTTTTAACCCGTGATCTAGGCGGTCTAAAGCATAATTTCGTAGTGAGTGCTGAATACAGTACCCTTGACGTAGATAACGGTGTTTATAACGTAGAAAATACCGGTGACACCAACTGTGTCACTTCAGGTCGCGGTGGTGCTTCAGCAGGTTATTGTATCGTCGATGCCAGCGGTAACTATATTGATAATATCAATAGCGTCATGGGTCGCAGCATTACCAAAGGTGCCCAAGACTCAGATTACTCAATCGATACCGTGTCTGTGTCATTAATGGATACCATTGACATTAACGATTTCTGGTCGGTATTTGCCGGTGTACGTGCTGATAGCTTTGATTACGATAATGTCGTGACCAGCGGCGGTGTAGCCACTGCCTATGACTATTCAGATACTTTATGGAACGGTCATGTGGGTGTGGTATATAACATCAACGAAGACGCTAATGTTTATTTAACATACAGTACGTCAAGTAATATCAACGGCGGCGAGTCAGATCTGGGTGGTAACTGTGGTTACGGTGGTATTTGTGGCGACCCTCAACAAGTGACTGACAGTAAACCAGAAGACACTGAAAACTTTGAATTAGGTACCAAATGGAACGTATACAACGATAAACTGCTTATCACGGCGGCTATCTTCCAAATCACTAAAGATGATGTAATGGAAAGTATAGGCGACGACGATTACGCCAATCTAGGTACCCTTAATACAGGTAAAAACCGTGTGAAAGGTGCTGAGTTCTCTGTGGTAGGTAACATCACAGAAAAGTTAAGCACCCAATTCGGTGTAAGCTTCATGGATGCCGAAGTACTTGAATCTTTCGATACCGATAGTGTTGGTAGAACCTTGAGTAACTTCGCGGATAACAGCGCCTTCTGGCAGTTGCGTTATCAGGCAAACGATGCAATTTCATTCGGCGGGACTATGACCTACTCAAGTGAAATATATGCAGGCCAACCTGATTCAGGCGCCGGCTTCAACAGCGACATTAATGATTACTCCTACAAGGTCCCAAGCTATACCTCGTTTGATGTGTTCGCAACGTATGCATTCAATGAGCAGTTAAACTTGCGGTTAAATGTGGCTAACGTTACCGATAAAGACTACTACCTAGCAGCCTATCGCAGTGGTGCCTTTACCTATATTGGTGCAGCGCGAAACGCCAAGTTGACACTAACGTACGAGTTCTAAAACACGTTTATTTACAATTTTGGTAAATGAATCAAGGGAGTAGGTTGTTTTTCAGCGTGCTCCCTTTTTCTTTTTAGGTTAATCTTTCGCCATGAAAGCAGAACATTACGTGTTACCAAAACTCAAGAAAATTCCCGCGGATGTGATTGCCATTGGCGATTATGAACGTTTGGCAAAAGAATATATGCCCCACGGTATCTATGAATATATTGCCGGCGGAGCAGGGGACGATATTACCTTAAATCGCAACCGAAGTGCGTTTGACGCCATCGGTATGAACAAACGTGTGTTGCGTAAGTTCACCCAAGGCACGACAGCGGTCACTTTAAGTGGTGATACCTTTGCTTGGCCTATGTTGGTGGCGCCTTTGGCGTATCAAAGTTTACTGCATCCCGAAGGCGAGTTAGCCACGGTTGAAGCGGTGAATGCGGTGAATATGGGTATGTTAACCAGTACGTTATCGACTGTACCGCTAGAAGATATTGCTGCCCAACAGCAAACGCCTAAGTGGTTTCAGTTATATATGCAGCCGGACCCTGAACATACCCTTGATTTAGTCAGGCGAGCTGAAAATGCTGGTTACACGGCCATTGTGGTGACGGTTGATGCGCCGGTAAGTGGCCTGCGTAATCGCCAGCAACGGGCAGGTTTTAGCTTGCCATCAAGTGTGGTTGCAGCCAATTTAGTCAATTACCCCACGTCGAAAACCCAATCTTTGTCCCCAGGGCAAAGTGTACTGCTCAATGGTTTAATGGCAGACGCCCCCGACTGGGACGATATTCAGTGGTTACGTCAACACACTAAGCTGCCAGTATGGATCAAAGGCATCAGTCACCCACAAGATGCAATTTTAGCCTCCCAGAGTGGCTGTGCCGGTATCGTAGTATCAAACCACGGTGGACGCACGTTAGATGGCCTTGCCCCTAGCATTGATTTACTGCCACCAATCCGAAACGCGGTAGGAGAAGATTTCGCTATTTTACTTGATAGCGGTATTCGCCGTGGCACTGATATTTTTAAGGCCATTGCCTTAGGAGCCAACGGCGTATTGATTGGTCGGCCAGTACTAAACGGCTTAGCTGTGGCTGGCGCCTTAGGTGTGGCGCATAGCCTGACTTTGCTACAACAAGAGCTAGAACTTGCGATGGCGTTGACTGGATGCGAAACCATTAACGATATTACACTTGATTGTATTTATTAGTTTGCCGGAATACGCAATGCCAATAGAAGAGAATATTTATGTGTTAAGGGTAACTATTCGCTGTTAATGCCAAATGAATATCTAGGCGTGAATTGTTACACTTACCAATTATTATACAGCCAGCCCGTTAAAAGAGAGACCCATGTTAACCGTCATTGAAGATCTACTATCCAAAAAAGAAGTCACTCAATTTACCCAAGCGTTAGATAAAGGTCAGTGGCAAGACGGTAAACACACGGCAGGCAGTCAAGCGTCAAAAGTTAAATACAATCAACAGCTAGACGACAGCAGTGCATTGGCAAATGAATTGCGGAATATTGTGATCCGCAAATTGTCCAGTCATCCACTTTTTATGTCCGCTGCGCTGCCAAGTAAGATTTACCCGCCAAAATTTAATCGTTACCAAGGCGGCGAGCATTACGGTTTACATGTTGACGCGTCAATCATGCCACTGCCAAATAGTCATCAAATGTTGCGTACGGATCTTTCTGCCACCTTGTTTTTAACGGAACCTGGTGCATACGAGGGAGGGGAATTAAGCATTGAAACCCAGTTCGGCTTACAGCAAATTAAACTCAGTGCAGGCAGCGTGATTTTGTATCCGGCTAATAGCTTACACCAGGTTAATCCGGTCAATAGGGGCGTCAGAACTGCCTCGTTTTTCTGGATCGAAAGTTTAGTGCGCACCAATGATCAGCGCAGCACGTTATTTGATTTAGACCAATCGATACAAGCGCTTACGGTCGACAGGGGCAGTAATGATCCCGAAGTCAAACGCCTTTCAGGCGTGTATCACAACCTAATGCGTAGCTGGGCAAGTTGCTAAGTTAACGCCTTTATCAGTAGCGCCTCCCCTCAGAAATAAAAACTAACCGTATCAGCCTTGCCAAAATGGTTTGGCTGCCATGCACGGCTTACTAGTAATGACGGGTTAAGGGCAGTGTCTAGGCATGAATTTTACGTTAAGTGAGTGGATAAAATCTTGCGTTGCGTATTTTGGCATCTACCGCGCCAGATGTATGAAAAATACGTTATTCCCTGTCTAAAATTCTGTAAATTACTGAGTCGGTAACGTGAAAATCAAGCCATGTGCAACATTAATAGGCGTTTTTGTGGTAAGTTAGTGCTGAAATTACCGCAAACAAGGGGCAAATTGGTTTTTGCGATGGGTTGATTAACCCGCACTTGTTCGCTCCCACGTTTTAGACATTTAGCTGACCGTATAAATTTGCCCTTGGGTTAGCCGATGACGAAAGAGTTAGGTTAGTCAGTGTTGGTAATTGCTGACTTGGCCTTTATTTGAGCAAGGCTGGTAGAGCAATAATAATAAGAATGATTAGGAGATATCGATATGGAACTCGACTATGAGACGGCAAATAACAAAGAATTGGAACTCAACGCTTCAATGCGTGCATCCCTTAGCAGTGTAGGGGTAGAGCCAAGTTCGATTGATGAATTGATAGGTACCGCACTTACGCCAGCTATTGTGATCAGGCCGCCGAAAACCCCGGTGTCAGACGCCGAGGCCAGCGCAACATCAGAAGACGGCGAGGCAAAAGTAGCGAAAGCGGGCAGTATCAAATTGAATATCAATACCGTGGTTGATCAAATTGTGAAAACTCAACCGCCAGGCTTCAATCTTAAAGTTGAGCCTTGGTTAGGTTTATATGCCTTTATTGAGGTTTTGCGTTTAGTCAGCGACCTGCAAGACGTCACGATCAGTGAAAATGACGCTATGGTAATCTGGAGCATGTGGTTCGTGAGAAACCGCCGTAGCAACACCATAAGCGGTAAAGATTTACTTAGCAAAATTAACACCCACCTAATTCGTTACGACCGTACTACGTTGACCGAAAATGAATTAGAAGAGAGTCTGAAGAATCTAGAAAAAATCCGCACCATCAGACGATCAAAAAATTCAGCGGACAGTTGGTATTTGGTTGGCTGGGTAAAAAGAAGCTATCAATAACGGTTAACCCGGTTAACGTGTGCCATACACTTCAGGGTAATGAGCCGCTCTGAAGTGGTACTGGCTTTTCAAAGCATCAGGGGTAATTTTGTAACAGGCTAAAAATCCACCATGCTTGAACAAAAAGGTATCCCCCTAAAGCAAACCTCCTAGGGGGGGATCTCTGTTTAATCACCCTCTGTGTATGAGAAATACCCTTGCTTTATTTTGCCCACGCCATTTGGTTATGCCGATTGTTAATATCTGAAACGATTTATTGGTCTGTGAGTCAGCGGATTTAAATGCTCTCCTAAAACCACCCAAAACCGCATAACTCCCTAAAGCTCACTTATACCCGACGGTATTTTTGTTTATTAATGTGTAACGCCTGGCTGGATATGCGCGAAAGCTGCGTACCGTGAGGCTTAGCGTAAATAAAATCACTTTGCATTCAGTGTCTTATTATCGAATATGAACGATCGATCAAAATGAACTTGAACGTTCGTTCATGTGGGTTTATAGTACACTTAAATCAGAGGAACAAAGGTTCCTATTCAACAAAACCGTCTATTCCCCAACTAGTGAGAGTCATAATGTCAAACTTAAAAATTCATACCCTTGAGTCAGCACCAGCAGAAAGCAAAGCAATATTAGAAGGTGCAAAAAAGCAGATGGGTGTAGTGCCTGGCCTTTACGGTGTTCTGGCTGAATCGCCAAGTACGCTCAAAGCGTATATGCAATTACATGAATTGTTCACCAATACGTCCTTTAACGCTGAAGAGCTGACCGTGGTATGGCAAACGATAAACGTTGAGCATGAATGCCATTATTGTGTGCCTGCACATACTGGTATTGCACATTCAATGAAAGTTGATCCTGCATTAACCGAAGCGTTACGTAACGGTGAAGCGATGCCAACTGACAAACTGCAAGCTTTGCAGGACTTTACGTTAAGTGTTGTTCGTAACCGCGGTAATGTTTCTGAAGACGCGTTACAAGCATTCTTTGCTGCAGGTTATGCACAACAGCAGGTACTTGAAGTGATCCTTGGTTTATCGCAAAAAGTGATCAGTAATTACGTCAACCATATTGCTGAAACGCCTGTTGATCCCATGTTTGAAAAATTCGCGTGGACTAAAAAATAAGCATGTAAGCGTGAATAATTGATTTCAATGCAATTGCCTCTGCTATTAATGCAGAAGCAATTCAGCGTTGATTTTAATACTTACACAGGCACAGCGAGATAGGTTAACAATATGCTTAAGTTCTATTTTCACCCTACGCCAAACCCCATGAAAGTGGCTCTTTTTTTAGAAGAGGCAGGGCTAGCGTATAAATTAATCCCAGTCGATACCATGAAAGGTGAGCAACATACACCTGAGTACCGTGCAATTAACCCTAATGGGAAAACTCCTGCAATCGATGACGATGGCAAACGGGTATTTGATTCGACGGCCATCCTAATGTATCTGTCTGAAAAAACGGGGAAGTTCACAGGTAAAGAGCAATATCGCAGTGAAATGTTATCTTGGATATTGTTTTTAGCGACAGGCTTAGGGCCGTTCTCTGGTCAGTCTGTTCACTTTAGACATAGAGCTCCAGAGCAGGTGCCTTACGCCATCAATCGTTATTTACGTGAAGCCCAGCGCCACTATGAAGTGTTAGAGGCACATATGAAAGGTCGTGAATTTGTGGTGGGTGACGAATACTCAATTGCCGATATTTCAGCATGGGGCTGGGTAGATAAAGCAACCGCTGTGTTAGGTGAAAAAGAGCTGGAAAATTATCCTAACTTATTGCGTTGGTTTGCAAAAATAGAGACCAGACCAGCAGTGGAAAGAGCAAGAAATATTGCTAAAGATATCCAATTTAAAGCTGATTTCGATGAAGAATCAGCCCGGGCGCTGTATCCACAAAACTTTGATACGCAAGCCTGAGCACATAAAGTAACCTAGGAATAACGAGATGGAAAACCTATATACACCGCCCGAAATATGGACTCATGATGCGCAAAGTGGCGGTAAATGGGCGAGTATTAATCGCCCTGTTTCAGGCGCGACCCACGAAAAGGCGTTACCTGTAGGTCAGCATGCCTTGCAATTATATTCAATGGGCACACCGAATGGTCAAAAAATTACTATCATGTTAGAAGAGTTATTAGCCTTGGGTAAGGACGCTGAATATGACGCGCACATGATAAAAATTGGCGAGGGTGATCAGTTTTCATCTGGGTTCGTGAACGTTAATCCAAATTCTAAAATTCCTGCATTAGTCGACCGCTCAAACGACGATGCTGACGCTATTTTTGAATCCGCTTCCATTTTGGTTTATCTTGCGGAAAAATTTTCGGTGTTACTACCTGAAAAAGGCGTTAAGCGTACACAAGTTTTGAACTGGTTGTTCTGGTTACATGGCTCAGCACCCTTTTTAGGAGGTGGTTTTGGTCATTTTTATGCGTATGCGCCACAGAAATTTGAATATGCAATTAATCGTTTTGCCATGGAAACCAAACGCCAGTTAGATGTATTAGATAAACAATTAGCCAAAAATGAATTCATCGCAGGTGATGAACTCAGTATTGCGGACATCGCAATTTGGCCGTGGTATGGCAACTTAGTTCTGGGTAAGCTCTACGACGCAAAAGCGTTTTTGCAGGTCGAAAGCTACAGCCATATTCAGCGTTGGGCAAAGGCGATGTTAGCTCGCCCATCAGTGCAACGTGGGCGTATCATCAACCGTGATTGGGGTGATGAATGGGAACAACTTGAAAGTCGTCACAGTGCTAAAGATATCGATAAAGTATTGGCGTTAAAGCCAGCGTAAGTTATTTTACATAGCAGCAAACGATCAATCTAAACCTAGTGGCATCTTTGTCATTAGGTTTTTGATTTTTACCGTAAACGTTTTAAGGCCATAGTAATGAGTGCAAAAGCAAAGTTTAATCGTGATGACGTGATCAGCAAAGCCAAAAACCTATATTGGGAGAAAGGTTACCATGCGACGTCAATGAGAAACCTACAGGATGTGGTTGATATGCGCCCTGGTAGCATCTACGCGGCTTTTGGCAGTAAAGATAATTTGTTCAGCGAAGCGTTAAATCATTACGCGTTGGAAAATGCTGAGCAGCTTGCTAACTGCATGGCGCAAGAAAACACAGTGCTTGGTGGCCTTAAACGATTTATTCGCAGTGTGACCCTATGTGACAAAGGATCTGTGCCAAGTGGCATGTGCATGATCGTTAAAAGCGTCGCTGAATTAACGCAAAACGACAGTCCTGTCTTGCTTGCGAACGCAAAAGCCATTTTAGCAAAGGTAGAGGGCTCTCTTGCGCAAATTTTTCAACGGGCGAAAGATAATGGCGAGATAAGTGCAGCAAAAGATCCCGTTGAATTAGCCTGTTATCTGCAAGTGCAATTAATAGGCTTAAGAACGTATGCTCAGGCAACAGATAATATTGTTGCCGTGGAAAAGCTCATTGATGACCTATTTGAAGCCTTGCCTTAATCTTGTTTTACTCTGCTGATTAGCTTAGGTGCCCCAGACTTGTCTGATACAGCAATGAGCGCGTAGAACGGATTTTTCCGCCTTGGTTAAGCTTACTCGTCTCCGTTTTGTCAGCATACCCATTCAGTCTTCCTATATTGTAAAAGCTTAGCCCTATGCAAATTGATTTGCCCGAATCATCGGTGAGGGAATTTGCAATTAAATCACGCCCTAGGGCATGGTTAGCCACCATCAGAAATAAACCGTCACTATAAGTTGAACGATTGTTCAGCAATCAATTGAACGACCGTTCATTTTCGATTATAGTGAGTGGATTAAATATTGTCAGTGTGCAGAAATGAACAAAAAAATTAAATTGGATATTGTGTCTGACATCGTGTGCCCTTGGTGCATCGTTGGTTACACACATTTAGAAGCCGCAATTAATGAACTCGGCTTGCAAGATAGGGTAGAGATTGAGTGGCAACCCTTTGAACTCAATCCAGATATGCCCATACAAGGTGAAAACTTACGTGCCCACGTGTTACGTAAGTATGGTGCTAAGCGTGATGACAGTGATAAAGCTCGGGCGAATATCACGTCACTCGGCGCTGAGTATGGCTTTACCTTTAACTATTTTGAAGACATGAAGATGGTTAATACGCGTCAAGCACATGTGTTATTAGATTATGCCCATGAAGTTGGCCTGCAACACACGTTGAAACAACGTTTGTTTGCGGCTTTTTTCAGTGAACACAAAGATATATCTGATCGTGAGGTATTACTCACAGAGGCCCAGAGTGTTGGTCTTGATATTTATGCAGCCGAGTTGGCCTTAGATGACGCTGATAGACCCAGCAAGGTAGTGAAACAAGAGATACAATGGCAACAGCGAGGAATTTCCGGCGTACCAAGCGTTATCTTCAATCGCAGTAGCGCGATGACTGGTGCACACCCACAAAGTAGCTACCATGATGTGCTTAAGGAACTCGCGGGCGCTAGCTAATCCGCGTTGACCGAAAACGTCTTACGCAATACGACTTGCTAATCGTCCGGTGATCAGTTGCTCAGACTAAACATGTGGCCAGTAAGCAAACCCTTTACTGGCCACATCACTAGACATCTCTGTGTATAAGCTTGGTGTTTTACAATGTTAGCCGTCATTACGAATCGTGTGTAATTAGCCTAAGAAAGCAACAATTTTGATCAATTTGATGCTTCAATAACTAACATAAGCTTATGGGCAAGTATGGCTTGCTCTCAAATCTAAAAGAGGACCGTATAAAAATGAATAAAGCGCGCAGTATAGAAGTACTTCTTTTTGACGTAAATGAGACCTTGCTTGATATCACGACTCTCGAACCGTTTTTTCAGCGGGTATTTAATCATCCTTTAGTGCTGCGTAATTGGTTTGCTGAATTGGTGCTGTATTCTCAAACCATGACCATTGCGGGCCTTTATGAACCATTCGCTAATCTAGCTGTGGGCACGTTGAAGATGGTGGCGGAAAATCATCGTTTGTCGATAACCGAAGAGGATGTTAACCAATTCAAGACGTTACTTACAAGCCTACCGCCGCATCCTGATGTTGTGCCAGGATTAAAGCGCCTGCAGGCGGCTGGCTTTCGCCTGGCGACCCTGACAAACTCCCCGCCGTCTCCTTCGCCAACGCTATTGGAAAAAGCAGGGATCAGTCATTTTTTTGAACAACATTTCAGTGTAGACAGCGTACGTGCGTTTAAGCCGCACCCATCAACCTACGCTTATGCAGCAAAAGAGCTGAACGTGGAACTAGAGCAAATATGTCTGGTGGCATGTCATTTATGGGACACGATCGGCGCACAAGCAGCCGGATGTGCAGGCGCTTTTATTACGCGCCCAAATAACAATATTTTGTCGGCTGAAAATGTGCCCCAGCCAGATTTTATAGCGCAAAATCTTAAGCAACTAGCTGATAAATTGGCTGATCTTTAATGCATCTTCATGTTGTTTAAAAGCAGTTAAAGCAGTTAAAGCAGTTAATAGCGACATGCTGCGATTGGTCAATTACAGGGCCCTTGGCATATGGGGCTTAGCACGTGCGGGGAAGTGGACATGATTTTTGACGGTTAGGCCGTGCCATTCACTTAAAATGTTGCTGCCGTTTGTGTTGATAGAAACTTTACCGTCGCCAAAGCGAACGTATTCTAAGAGGGCGGATTAGGTTTCACCATGATGGGATCCGTAAAACCTGTGACCGAATGGTTCACATTGTTACTTTACCTTCGGTGATGACCTTCGTGCTTTAAGCAGGCAAGGCCATTAACCTAATAATAGGTTATTAACCTTGCCGTTTTTTGAAAAATTCAAGCTGCCAATTCCAGTGCAATGCGCCCATTCGTATAAATACCGTGGTAAAAAGCGATCCTAAAATACACCAATGGTACGGGGCACCGAATTGGAACAGCACCGCATAAGCTAAGCCGCCCGATACACACGCCGACGCATACATTTCGCTGCGCATCACTGACGGTACCTCTCGGCAAATTACGTCTCTTATTAGACCGCCAAAAATGCCGGTGGTGGTGCCCATCGTTAGCGCGATAAGCATGCCCGTGCCTTCTATAAGAGATTTTTCAATGCCGACTATGTTAAATATGGCCATACCAATGGCGTCAATAAGTAAAAAATAATAATTAGACACGTGTGGCAAGTAGCGAATAAAGACAATCGCAGTAATGGTGGCAGCATAAGTTGAATATAAATAAGTGGGATCAGCAACCCAGAAAACGGGCTGGTTCAAAAGTAAGTCTCGCAGTGAACCGCCACCGAGGGCAGTCACCGACGCAACAACCACTATGCCAAAACCGCCAACCTTTTTTTCGTAGCCAAGCAAGGTACCTGCGATAGCAAAAAATGCGACCCCAATTAGGTTTAAAAAATGAAAATAGTCAGATGACATTCTGGGCTCTCGTATTCTAATGCTTATTAAGTAATTGATTAAATATAAAGCAACGGGAAAAACGCCTTGGGCCATTCGCTAGCAATATAGGCATATCGGTTTCCTAGGAGCTTAATGCAATCTGTTGCTACGTTAAATGCAAGATGTCTGCTTTTATCAACGGATGATAATCAAGTATTGTGCCAAAGAACATGAAACGCGGCGTCATCTGCATGCCCACGATTTAAACCTTGCCAGTCATCGGCGGATAAACATCATTGACGAGAAGTTCTGTGACTTTGCTTGGTTAATCAAGCAGGCGAAGGGTAAAAATTGTATTTGCCCCTGTAGGTTTTTCAATGAGGGAGGTAATGATTCTGCTAATAGCATTTTTCAAATGACAGCTCGATATAAGTAAGCTTATAGGGCGGTATTCTAAAATTTGCTGATTGCCGAACTAAGTCATTAGTTCATCTGTGCATCTGGGTGTGTCGTTAAAGGCTAACTAGGCAGCCGACTGTCGGTGATGGCAGTAATTCATTTATAAAATCACGTTTGCAAGCAAGGTTATTTGTGTCATCGAATTTAACCTCCGTATATTCCGTAAGCAAAATATATCTAAATGTGGATCCATTCCCACAGCCATACAAAACGCTGCTTAATTGCTGTTTTGCAAAGTGAAGCACTGCAAAAATCGATTTTTCGTGTGTATCTAATTGGATACTTTCTTGTTGCCAGTTCGCGAAAAGTTCAGTAAGGTGCTGAAAAGCGAAATATTTTGGGCGATGAATCTGCTGCGTTACTGATTCGATGCAGAATATGATGTCACGCGGGTAACAAGGAATTTTATTGATGCAGCAACGTGCAGTTTTGCCGCTTTATTACGTGAACAGGATGGTCTAAATTGAAAGACCATCACATAGAGAAACGTTATCGACTAATTGAACTACTCAGTTACTGGCAAGGGCATGTCAATAGCACCCAATTGAGTGAACATTTCGGTGTTAGCAGTACGCAAGCTAAAAAATATTTTGCCAGCTATCAACACGCGTTTCCAAAAAACTTACATTATGACTCCAGTCTGAAAGGCTATATTCCTCAGCCTGATTTTACATTGAGCTATATCACGGGTGACGCGATTGAATATTTACAATGGCTCGACCATTCAGGTGAATCGATTGGTGTTAATCACCTCCCTAATGAACTAACAAACACCTCGCTCAACTTACCGCAAAGACACGTCACGCCATGTGTAATGCGAGGCCTCACTGCAGCCATTAAAAGCAAACGTAGGCTTGAAGTAGACTATGTCTCGTTGAGCAATCCCAATGGCGAAGGGCGTATTATTCAGCCTCATGTATTTGTGCGTACAGGCCTGCGTTGGCATTTACGTGCATTCGATGAAAAACATCAACAGTTTCGCGACTTTGTGCTCAGTCGCTTTCGCGGCACGCCAGAAATACTGGACGGTGGAACCAGAAATTCCGATAAAGATGAAGCATGGCATACTTATGTTGAATTAAAACTCATTCCAGATAGCCGATTCAATGCCAAGCAAAAAGCCGTTATCGCCCAAGACTATAAGATGCAAAATGGCATGTTGATTGTTAAAACCCGCGCTGCTTTAGCACAATATTTATTGCAAGAAATGCAGGTGAATTTCAAGTTTCTCGATGCAGAGCCAGAAGCACAGCAATTGGTACTCGCCAACAAAAACGACATTAAACAATGGTTATTCAATGCTTAACCAGCTCACATGATGGAAATCCGCCAACAAAGTTTACTGGTTTTATTTCAGGGGTTTGAGGCTATTGAATAATCGGTAATCTGAGCGCAGTTTTATTATCATCAACCAAGGCTTGTGGCTGAAAATGAAAGACTTATCCCCCAGTGACTTAAAAACTATCTTGCATTCAAAGCGAGCAAATTTGTATTACTTAGAATACTGCCGAGTGATGCAAAAAGATGGCCGGGTGCTGTACCTAACAGAAGCGAATAATTCACAGAAAAACCCTGAAAACCAGTATTTTAATATTCCCATTGCAAATACGACCGTAGTGCTATTAGGAAACGGTACGTCAATCACCCAAGCCGCAGTGCGTATGCTAGCCCAAGCAGGGGTATTACTCGGTTTTGCCGGTGGTGGCGGTACCCCCTTGTACATGGGTAACGAGATTGAATGGTTAACTCCACAAAGTGAATACCGACCAACAGAATACATACAAGGATGGATGTCGTTTTGGTTTGATGACGAAAAGCGCTTACAGGCAGCCAAACAATTTCAAGCCGCAAGAATTGCATACCTGACGCGCGTGTGGGGCAAGGATCGAGACCTAAGTGTCGAGGGATTTACCACTGATAACGACCTGATCAAAGGCGCATTAGAGCGTTTTAACACGCGAACCGAGCAAGCCACAAAATCCTCCGATTTACTGCTTACCGAAGCCCAACTCACGAAAGTGTTATATAAATTTTCTGCCAATAATACTGGTACAAGCGATTTTACTCGTCAGCATCAGAGCGCCGACAAAGCTAATGACTTTCTAAACCACGGTAACTATCTGGCTTATGGTTTAGCGGCGTGTACCTTGTGGGTATTAGGCATCCCTCACGGTTTTGCCGTGATGCACGGCAAAACCCGCAGAGGCGCATTGGTATTTGATATCGCCGATTTAATCAAAGATGCCATCGTCTTGCCCTGGGCCTTTATTTGCGCCAAAGAAAACTCCACCGAACAAGAGTTCCGTCAGCAAGTATTACAAAAATTTACCGACCATAAAGCATTAGACTTTATGTTTGAGCAGGTTAAAAAAGTGGCGTTACAGGGGCAGGAAGAGTGAAATTGTACTTAATTCAATGCAAAGAAAAGCTGAGTTTTAAATCGCCTGCAAGGTTTTTTAACCTGCGATCATTTGTCCACAAAAAGGTGTTAGTGCTGAGTAATGTTGACGCCAGTAAATGTAGATCAATAAAACCAATGCCTTTACCAAACAGGCTGTGTTTTTCTAAACAGTGCAAGGCCTCTTGATGTGTAGCATGGTTAGCATGTGGCAAACTCTGCCACAATTTGATGATGGACAAACGATTTCGCAAATTGCCACAAGCCAGTTCACCAATAATCATAGGGTGTATGCAGACTTGGCCATTTATCAACAATTGACTCAGCACATCATCTTTTTTGCGAAGATGATCAATCCACACAGAGCTATCGACCAAAACCATTATTCAGCTATTTCGCTCTGGCGACGAGGGCTCCACGGTGCTGACGGATCAGTACCGCCCAACAAAGCCAAACGTCGTGCGCTTTCACGCTCAATTAAAGCTTTTAAGCTTTCTCTCACTAGAGCAGTTTTCTCTTTTACACCTGTCAATTCAACGGCTTGGGCAAATAAGTCATCATCGATATTTAAGGTAGTACGCATATTTATATTCCTCAGGCATCAATATGGACATCAGTATATGCTTATATTGATGCTTTTCGCAAAAAACAAACATCATAAGTGCCTTATGCCACAAAAAGAAGGTGAACAGCCATGATGGTCACCTTTGTCAGCCAATGCGAAAAAAATGCCCTCAAAAAAACTCGGCGAGTACTCGATGCCTTTGCCGACCGCATAGGTGACAACACATGGCAAACCATCATCACCGAAGACGGCTTACTTACCGTTAAAAAAATGCTACGCCAAACCGCCAGTAAAAGCACAGCGGTGAGCTGCCATTGGATACGCTCAAGATCAAGAAGCCAGTTTTTATGGGTGGTGGGAAATAAAAATAAGTTTAATAGTTTGGGTGTGGTGCCGGTGAATAGTACTAACACAATAACTAATCAGTACAAAGACAATTTCAGCTGGAAAACTCAACCTATCATGACTCATGCCGCTACCATTGCTGGGTTATTTCATGATTTTGGCAAAGCTAATAAATTATTTCAAAATAAGATAAATCCAGATATTACTACCGATAGCTTTGAACCATATCGCCATGAATGGGTGTCGTTAAGGTTATTCCAAGCGTTTTTGGGCGACAACTCAGATGAACAGTGGTTGGAAGCTTTAGCAAACGCCAATTTTAGTACCATAACTGATTATTTTAGAGATGGATTAGATAGCAATGAGAGCGAAAAACACCCAATACTTAGTCTCCCACCATTTGGGCAGCTTGTCGCATGGATTATTGTTTCTCATCACCGATTACCGCTAGTTCCAATGTGGCGTGACGATATTAACGGGAATCCAGCAGATATTAATCGTATTGACGACTGGTTAGAAACAAGCTTTGAAGCTATGTGGAACTCATATCGATGTAATGAAAAAGATCAAAAGCACCGTTTAGAAGATAACTGGTCATTCTCGAAAAAAGCATTACCGCACCACAGTATTAAATGGATTTCTCACGCATCTATCGCAGGATCAGATGCTAAAAAGGAGCTATCCAGACTCTTTGTTGAATCTACCAACTTGGATTTTATTAACGACCAATTATTCACAAGCCACCTAGCTCGACTATCAATGATGTTGGCTGATCATCATTATTCTGCGAAACCGAAAACAACAGAAGAGTGGAGATCAGCAAATTATAAGGTTTACGCAAATACCTACCGAAACAGTGAGGCAATGTTTGGATACGGATTTAAACAACAGTTAGATGAACATTTGATAGGTGTCGCGCACTTTGCCAAATTAATAACAAGAGCTTTACCGAGACTAAACGCTAGCCTTCATCCATTAGAAAAAAACGACTTTCTATCTACCCCTGTAAAAAAGGCAGATAAGGTTAAGTATGGGTGGCAAGATAAAGCGATAAAGTTAATTAGTAAGCTTAATAAAGAACCACTAACAAATGGTTTTTTTGGTATCAACATGGCATCAACGGGAAAAGGAAAAACTATTGCCAATGCTAAGATTATGTATGCGCTGGGTGAGCAAACAGGCAGAATTCGCTTTAGTGTTGCGCTCGGTTTGCGATCACTTACCTTGCAAACAGGCAGGGAATTTCGTGATAGCCTGAAGCTTAGTAGCGAGCAACTAGCTATTGCTGTTGGTGGTGTATCGGTTAAACAGCTTTTTGAAAATAGTCAGCATGCTATTCAAGGTGTAGTCAAAAGCGAACAATCCGGAAGTGAATCAGATCAGGAAGTGCTAGATCCTGAACTCTATATAGATTTCAAAGGAGACACATCGCATAGTCTTAGTGAGTGGACTAAATATGATAAAAATAAACGTATAGACAAATTACTTTGCGCGCCGGTGCTGGTCAGCACTATTGATCACCTCATTCCAGCAACAGAAGGTACAAAAGGAGGCAAACAAATCCCTCCGATGTTGCGTTTATTAACGTCTGATTTAGTGTTAGATGAACCTGACGATTTTGGACTGAGTGACCTTCCAGCGTTATGTCGCTTGGTTCATTGGGCTGGATTGCTCGGTAGTAAAGTTCTTTTATCAACAGCCACAATGCCACCCGCATTGGCGTATGCGTTATATGAATCCTACAAGGCCGGTTGGAGCCAATATGCAAAAGCCAATCTTAGTGAATGGAATCAAAGTATTTGTTGTACTTGGTTTGATGAATTTACAACCTCAGATTATGACGACCGATTTGTTGGTGATTTAGATAGTTTTAAAAAACAACACCAAAAATTTGTTAACAGAAGAATTGAGGCGCTAATTAACGAACAAAAAGAAAAACCGCCAAAGCGTATCGGCGAAATTATCCCCATACAAAAATATGAAGGAAAAAGCCAAACAGAAAATATAGCCAGAACCACTCATCAATCACTTTGTACATTACATCACCATCATCATACAACTCGCGATAATAAATCCGTATCTATAGGGCTTATTCGTATGGCGAATATCAACCCGTTAATTGCTGTATCACAGTCACTTGTAGCGATGGATTCACCTGACAATACCTGCATTCATTATTGCGTGTACCACAGTCGCTTCCCTTTAGCGATTCGGTCTCACATAGAGAACAAACTGGACACTATTCTTAATCGCAAGGATCAAGCTACTTTGTGGAGTACAGAAGCGGGTGTAGGTGATATTTTGGCTAGCTCCCCCCAAAAAAATCACATTTTTGTTGTTTTAGCCTCTCCGGTTGCTGAAGTTGGGCGAGATCACGATTATGACTGGGCCATTGTCGAGCCAAGCTCTATGCGTTCAATTATACAATTGGCTGGGCGCGTACTGCGCCATAGAGAAATTAGTGAGCCTATAAAGAACCCAAACATCTTATTGTTGAATGAGAACTTAAAAGCACTAAGAGGAAAAAAAATCTGCTTTGAACGTCCAGGTTTTGAAATGCCAAACCTTGTTTTAGCTTCTCACGATTTATTTCAAAGGCTAGAAACTGAACAGTACAATCCAATCAACGCCATTCCAAGAATTCAGGAAATAACATCGATCGAAAAGTGATCTTCCCCTAACTTTGTAGACACTTTTTACTTAGAAACTGAAGTAAGGTAAAAAGTGTTATGAATAAAAAATATCCCGATGAATTTAAACAAGAAGCCGTTCGCCAAGTGGTTGAAAAAGGCTATTCTGTACCTGACGTTTCTAAACGTTTAGGTATATCAGATAAGTCA